>Ga0209572_1000421_pt1 | contig 64822 bp, 52 predicted proteins | sample EBPBio232012_DNA_FD_185867 | JGI IMG/M metagenome (GOLD analysis project Ga0209572, IMG submission 185867) | Wastewater treatment Type I Accumulibacter community from EBPR Bioreactor in Madison, WI, USA - Reactor 1_1/23/2012_ DNA (SPAdes)... | ecosystem: Engineered > Bioreactor > EBPR >...
CCAAGCCGTGCCCCAGGCGATGCTGACGCGCCCGGGCGGCAGCGCGTCCCAGCCGACCTGGGTGAGGGCGTCGAACACGGCGCGCGCGGTCCACAGCTCGGTGGGCACATCAAGCCGCACCAGGTAGCGGTTCAGCGGCAGCGCCAGCCCACCGCCCAGGTGCACCACGGTTTCCAGGCAGGCCAGCGCGCGCGACCCGCTGGCGTAGAGCAGCGGCGTGCCGCGTGCATTCCAGCGCCCCCCGCTCAATTGGGCGCCCTTGCCACTCAGGTCGTCGGCGGTGTAGTCGGGGGTATCGGTGGCGATGCGCCAGAAGCTGACGAAAGCGCCGCCAGGCTCAGGCATAGACGCCGGATTTCATTTGCAGCAGCAAGGTGCCCAGGGCTTCGCGGCCGTCGGCGGTGTCGAGCAACTCTTGCGGGCGCAGGCCGCCCAGCGCGGCCACGGGCTCGGCCATCCAGCCGGCGAACCAGCGCGCGGCGTCGAAATCGGGCGCCGGATCGCCCGATTCGCGCACCATGGCATCGACCTGCCCGATCAGGCGCGACAGGCCGACCAGCTTCTCGCTTTCGTCGGACGACAGGGCGCGGCGGGCGGCGATCTTGCGCTCCACCGTGGAGCGGGCCAGGCCGGTGACGCGCATGAACTGCTCGCGCGACAGGCCCATGGCGACGCTCATGTCCTGCACGGTGCGCGCCGGCATGCCCTGCTTGACCAGGTGCACGCGCTCCAGCGGCGACAGGTGGAAAGCCCCGCCACGCGCCGGCACGGGCGCGCGCAACGCATAGACCGCCAGGCGATCCTGTGCGGCGGGCGGGGCATGGGCGGCGGCAAGGTTCACGGCATCATCTCCAATCGAGACAAAATATATACCCGATTGAGATGATGCGCAAGCCGCGCCGGCGCTTACCGGAAGAACAGGAAGGTGACGATCAGGAACAGCGGCACCAGGATGCCGAAGCTCCAGGCCATGTAGCCGAAGAAGCTGGGCATCTTCACGCCGCGGTCCTCGGCGATGGCCTTGACCATCAGGTTGGGGGCGTTGCCGATGTAGGTGTTGGCGCCCATGAAGACGGCGCCGGCGCTGATGGCCGCCAGGGTGGTGGCCAGCGGCCCCATCAGCTGCACCGGATCGCCCCCGGCGGTGTTGAAGAACACCAGGTAGGTGGGCGCGTTGTCCAGAAAGGACGACAGCAGGCCGGTGGCCCAGAAGTACATGGCCGGGTTGTGCGAGCCATCGGCGTTGGTGACGGCGCGCACCACGGCGCCGAACGGGCCGTTGACGCCGGCCTGCAGCATGGCGATGACGGGGATGATGGTCAGGAAGATGCCGGCGAACAGCTTGGCCACTTCCTGCATCGGGCCCCAGCTGAACTGGTTGTTCTGGTGCACGCGCTTGGGCGTGACGATCAGGGACACCACGGTGACCGCCAACAGGCCGACATCGCGCACCAAGCCTTGCAGGGTGACGTGGGTGCCCAGGATGTCGTACACCACGCCGGACTTCCAGATCCCGCTCATCAGCACCAGGCCGACCACCACGGCCAGCAGCACGAAGTTGACGTTGCCGTCGAAGCCGAAGCGGTGGTTGTCCGGGGTGGGGTCGACCGGGGTGACGCCCTCCTTGCGGTACAGGTAGTTGTCGAGCAGGTAAAACAGCACCAGCAGCACGACCATCAAAAATACCGTGTCATGCAGGATGTGCCCGACGGTCCAGAAGAAGGTCACGCCCTTCAGAAAACCCAGGAACAGCGGCGGATCGCCCAACGGCGTGAGCGAGCCGCCGATGTTGCTGACGATGAAGATGAAGAAGATGACCACGTGCGCGTTGTGGCGCCGGTTGTCGTTGGCGCGCAGCAGCGGGCGGATCAGCAGCATCGAGGCCCCGGTGGTGCCCATGAAGCTGGCCAGCAGCCCGCCGACCAGCAGGATGCCGGTGTTCAGCGCCGGCGTGCCGTGCAGGTTGCCGCGGATGTAGATGCCGCCCGAGACCGTGAACAGCGCCGTCAGCAGCAGGATGAAGGGCACGTACTCGGCCAGCAGCGCGTGCACCAGGCCGGCGGCCGCCATGCCGGGACCGAACACGGCGGCAAACGGCACCAGGAACAGCAGCGCCCAAGCCGCCGCGATCTTGCCAAAGTGGTGGTGCCAAAAGCCGGGGCCGACCAGTGGCCAGATGGCGATGGACAGCAGGATGCCGATGAAGGGCACGGCCCACAGCACCGACAGCTGGCCGCCGTCCAGCGTGGCCGCCTGGGCCGGCGCGCCCAAGGCCAGCAACAGCAACGGCAAGGCGCCGGGGCGAAGCAGGCGATGGAGAAAGGCGGTGGGCGGGAAGGCGGTCAGGTGCATGGCGATGGAACGCAAAAGAGTGCGCGAAGCAGGAAAAGGCCGCCGGGCACCAACTGCAAAAGCCCGGCGGAGAATGGACGAACAGTATCGGGGTTTTTAGCGCGGCGCCGGCACGGGCAGGCCGAACACCTGGCGCAGGTAGCTCAGATACCCCTCGTCCTCGACCATGGTCTTGCCGGGGGTGTCGGAAATCTTGGCCACCGGCTGGCCGTTGCAGGCCACCATCTTGAGCACGATCTGCAAGGCCTCGGGGCCCAGGTCGTTGGTGAGGTTGGTGCCGACGCCAAAAGCCAGCTGCGCGCGGCCGTGAAAGCGCTGGAACAGCTCGATGCAGCGCGGAATGGTCAACCCGTCGCTGAAGATCAGCACCTTGCTGCGCGGGTCGCAGCGGTTGGCTTGGTAGTGCTCGATCATGCGTTCGCCCCAGACAAAGGGGTCGCCCGAATCGTGGCGCGCGCCATCGAACAGCTTGCAGAAATACATGTCGAAGTCGCGCAGGAAGGCTTCCATGCCGTACACGTCGGACAGGGCGATGCCCAGATCGCCCCGGTATTCCTGGGCCCAGCGCTCGAAGCCGAACACCTGGGTGTCGCGCAGGCGCGGGCCCAGGGCCTGGCAGGCCTGCAGGTACTCGTGCGCCATGGTGCCCATGGGGCGCAGGCCGAGCGCCCGGGCGTACATGACGTTGCTGGTGCCGGCGAACTGGCTACCTTCGCCGTCGCCCAGGCGCTGCTGCAGCGTGGCCAGCACCTCGCCCTGCCAGACGCGCGAGAAGCGCCGGCGCGTGCCGTAGTCGGCCAGGCGCAGCGGCGCGAATTCGGGCGGCTGGATCAGCGCCAGCTTGTCCTGCAGCCGGCGCCGGCCCTCGGCGTGGTCCAAACCGGGCTGGGTGTTGCGGTAGTACACCTCGCTGACGATGGCCAGGAGCGGCACCTCGAACAGGATGGTGTGCAGCCACGGGCCGCGCACGCGGATGTCTATCTCGCCGTTGTCCTGCGGGGTCAGGGTGAGGTATTTTTCGCCCAGCTTGAACAGGCCGAGGAAATCGACGAAATCGCTCTTCACGAAGCGCAGCGAGCGCATGTAGGCCAGCTCGTCGTCGGTAAAGCGCAGCGCGCACAGCTGGCGGATTTCGTCCCGGATTTCGTCCAGGTAGGGCGCCAGCTGCACGCCCGGCGAGCGGCACTTGAACTTGTACTCGACCTGCGCACCGGGAAACTGGTGCAGCACGGCCTGCATCATGGTGAATTTGTACAGGTCGGTGTCAAGCAGGCTCTGGATGATGCCGGGCATGGGGTCTTTCTGTTGGGGGCGGGTCCAGCGCGCCGGCCGGCACACGGGTCGTGGGGGCCAGTTTAGCGGCTTGGCGACCGGGGCCAGACCGCACACCGCCAGCGGCCCTGGCGCCGTGCCGCCAACAAGCCGCCTCGGATCAAAATTGGGGTAAAAATACCCGATTGTCGGCGCCAGGCAATCCTGTTAAGCTATTTAATCAATAGCAAATTCAACGACCTGCGATGGCGCCACCGCCCTCGAAACGCAGCTCCCAGCGGTGCGTGCCGGGCGGCAGATCCTTCAGCACCAGGGCGGCTCGCCAATCGTCCACCGCTTGCACCGGAACAGTCCGGCCGCTGGTGATGGCCAGGCGCTGACCGGGCATGGGCAGGGTCAGCACCGCCGCCGCCGGAAAGCGCAAGGCCTGCTCGCCGGCAACGGTGACGGTGAGGATCGGCGCCTTGGCGTCGCCGCCCAGATCAAAGCCGATGCGGGCCCGCTCGCGCGCCCAGTCGGCCAGCTCGGCGGAGCGGGTCAGCCACATGCGATCGGATTTGGCCTTCAAGGCCTTGAAGATGGCCTGCTGGCTGTCGGCCGACAGCAAGGTCTGGTTGGGAAAGCGCAGCAGGGTCAGGGCGCCGGCCCGGTCGGCGACCCCCAGCTCGGCGCCGACGACCCGAACCACCTCGTCGTTGTCGTGGTCGGTGGTCAGCTCCTCGATGCTGCGCTGGGTGCGCGGCAACACCACGAAAGGCACGCCGGTGCGGGTGACGTCGCTGGGCACGGGCGGCAGGTACGGCAGGCGGGCATCGGTCTCGGACGAAGTGCCAATCAGGTGCCCCACGGGCAGGCCCATGAGCAGGCCCACGGTGGTGGGGTCGTATTCGTCCATCGGGGCCATGAAGCCGGGCTCGGGCGCCAGGGTCAGGCCCTGGGCGGCAACGTCCTGCTGCATGCGGCGCAGGCGTTCGGCCTGGGTGGCGGGCGGCTGGCCCTTGAAACCCTCGTAGCGGTCGCCCTGGTAGCCCAGGTCGTGGCCACGCGCCTGCAGCTTTTTCAGGGTGGGGGCCGACTTGTCGAGATCGAAACCCAGCACGTAGTAGGTGGCCCGCAGGCCGGCCTCTTGCAGCCGCTGGGCGAACGGCAGGTCGTTGTCGTTGAACACGTCGGCCATGAACACGTTGACGGCGGTGGCGCTGCGGTACGGGTGCGGCCAGGCGGCCAGGTAGGCCGAGGGCTGGCGCAGCGCCCAGGTCAGCGCGTTGTGCAGCACGGCTTCCATGCGCTGGGCGTCGGCGGCCAACCACAGCCGCTCGGGCCAGCCGAACACCACGGCGCGCGACGGCGGGCCGCCGGCCGGGCGCCGCTCGTCGAACACCAGCGCCGCATCGGGCACCTCGTGGGCCACGGCGCGCGACCAGTCCACCAGGCGCGCGGCCGAATGACCGCCCGACAGCTGCAGCGGGTACCACTGCCCGGGCCGCTCCAGCCAGATGCGCTGGCCGGCCGGCAGGTAGTGGGTCACGGCCGTGTCGCCGTGGATGTTCAGAAAGCGCTGTTCCTCGGTGGGGCCGGTATGCCCTTCCACCTTGGCGCCCAGCACGGACTGCATGAAGCCGAAGCCGCGCCAGGCGCCGCCCTCGTCGCGCACGCCGCTCAACCAGGTGGCCAGCACGCTGCCGCCCCGGGCGCGAAAACCGGCAACCGCCTGGCGCTCGCGTGCCGTCAGCACCACGGCCGACGGCAGCACCAACACCGAGGGGGCGGCGGATTCAATGTCCTCGGCGGTGGCGATACCGCGGGACGGGAAGCGGTACTTGAGCAGGAACTGCTCCCAGGGCCGGACGACGGTCTGGGCGTCCAGGCCACCGCCAGAAAAGAACGCGCGGTTGGCCGCGCCCAGGTAAACCAGCACCTCGCGCTTGAACGGTGCCGCTGGCGTGGCGGCGGGGACGGCTGCGGCGGGCTCGGGCTCGATCGGGCGCGCCAGCCGGCCACCGGCGTCGAAGGCATCGGCCGGCACGAAGAAGTTGGGGGGCGCCGCATCCCGCCCGCCGGCGGCCGGGGCCTCGCCACCGGAAGTGGCTTGCGCGTGGGCTTCCGGGGAAGCCAGTGCGATGCCGGCCAGCCCAATGGCGCAGGCCAGCAGGCCCACGCCCAGACGGCGCCAAGCCTGCGCAAGCCGGCCAGCGGCCGTGCCGCCCGCCCCTGCTGTCGCCCAACCAGAGCCGACCCAAATACCGGTTACTGGAAGCGGATCTGCCATGTGTGCACCCCTGGCGTCAGTCCCTTGAGAACCACGGCGGCACGGAATTCGTCCACCGGCTGCACCTGTGCCGACGGCCCCCCGGAAATCACCAACTGGCTGCCGGGCGCGGGCAGGGTCAGCACCACGGCCGCAGGATACTGCAAGGGCGGCCCGTCGGCCACGGTGACGCTGAGCTGGGCGGCGGAGATATCGCCCGACAGCTCGAAGCGCAAACGCGTGCGCTCGCGCCACCAAGCCGTGAGCTGGGAGGTGCTGGCCAGCCACATGTGGTCGGCGCGGGCCTTGACGGCGTCGAACAGGTCCTGTTGCAGCTCCTTGCTCAGCAGGGTCTGGTTGGGAAAACGTCCGACGGCCAGGGCGGCGGCCTGGTCGGAGGCCTTGAGCTCGCCCTTGAAGATCTCCAGCACCTCCTCGTCGTCGAGTTCGTTGGACAGCTCCTCGGGGCCGCGCTGGGTGTGCGGCAGGCCGATCAGCGGCGGGCCGCTGCGCGTCACGCCTTCGCTGGGCGGCACCACGAAGGGCGCGCGGCCGTCGGTCGAGCCGTTGTGCGCCACCAGATGGGCGTACGGTCCGGCCAGGGTGAGCGCCAGCGTGTTCTTGTCGTAGGAAAAGAAGATCGGGTAGAAGCCGGCGTTCGGCGCCAGCACGATCTTGTTGGCGGCCAGTTCGTCGCGCATGCGCTTCATGCGCTCGGCCTGTTCCTCGCGCGGCAGCTTCTCGAACGGCTCGCCACGGTCCGACAGGTAACCCAGTTCGTGCCCGCGCGCCTGGAGCTTGCGCAAGCCATCGGCGGATTTGCCCACCTCGAAGCTGAGCGCGTAGTAGGTGGCGCGCAAGCCGGTCTTCTCGACCAGTTGCGCGAACGGCAGGTCGTTGTCGTTGACCAGGTCGGCCTGGTACACCATCACCGTGAAGGCGCTGCGGTACGGGTACGGCCAGTGCGCCAGGTAGGCGGACGGCCGCCGCAGCGCCCAGCTGACGGCCCCATAGGACACGGCCTCGAACTGCCTGGGGTCACTGGACATCCACAGCCGCTCCGGCCAGCTCAGCACCACCGAGCGCGACGGCGGGCCGCTGCCGAGGCGGCGCTCTTCGTAGACGATGACCTGCCGGGGCTTTTCGTCGTTGATGTCGCGCGCCCAGTTGGTGATCAGACCGGCGCTGTGCGCGCCCGACAGGAGCATGGGGTACCACTCCTTGGGCCGGTCCGTCCAGACCCGCACGCCGGCCGGCAGGCCGTGCGCCAGCGGTGTGTCGCCGTCGATGTTGAGGTAGCGCACCTGGTCGGTCGGCCCGGTGTAGCCCTCGACCTTGGCGCCCAGCGCCGACTGCATGAAACCGAAGCCGCGCCAGGCCCCGCCCTCATCGCGCACCCCGGTCAGCCAGGTCGCCACCACGCTGCCTCCGCGCGCGCGGAAGTTGACGATGGCCTGGCGTTCGCGCGCGTTCAACACCACGGTGGAAGGCAGCACCAGCACCGAGGGCGCGGCCGATTCGATGTCCTCGACGTCGCTGATGGCGCGGTAACGGAACTTGTACTTGGCCAGAAGACCAACCCAGAACTGGGCGCTGAAGCGCCCGTCGAGCCCGCCGCCGGAAAAATAAGAGCGGTTGGCCGAGCCGTCGTAGACCAGCACCTCGCGCTTGAACTGGGCTTGCGCCGCCGCGGACGCGGTCGGGGCCAGGTTGTCGGCCACGATCGGCTGCACCAGCCTGCCGTTTTTGTCGAAGGCCTCGGCCGGCACGAAGAAACCCGGTTTGGGCACGGCCAGCACGCCGACCGGGGCCGGCTTGCTGTCGCCGTTGGATGCAGCGCCGGTGGCACCGTTGGCGCCGCGCTGGCCGGACACACCCGCGCAACCCGCCAGCGCCAAGCCGAGGCTCAGCAGGACACCAGCGACCAGGAGGCGACCAGGGGGCCGCGCCTCTGGCGACGGGGTTGGATCAAGTGTCGGCGAAGTAAGCAGGCAGGAAAACATGGCGCACCTTTCAGCGGCTGGTCAGGCCAACCTGACGCAGCCAGTCGGGCTCCTTGTCGAGCGGGTCCTTGAGGAAGCGCTCCGGCAATTCCCAGATCAGCAACTTGGGTTTGGCACTGCGGAAGGATTCGTCCTTGAGATAGTCGGTCATGGCTTGCAGGAAGCCACCGCCGTCCTTGGCGGTGTTCAGCACCTCGGCCTGCAGGGCTTGCTGCAGGTAGCCATGAAAATTGCCGCGCAAGGAGTACGAGGTGCCGACCAGGGTCACGGGCACCGCGCTGTCGCCCAGCAAGCCCCCGCCCCCCGATGCACTGGTCTTGCGGGTGGTGGCCGGCGCCTCGCGGTCGGGCGTCGGGCGCAGCGCGTTGGGCATGTGCTCCAGACCCATCATGCGGATCAGATCGCCGGCCCGCTCGACCGGGGCGGCGGCCAGGGTGGTTTCGAAGCTGGCCGGGTCGAGCTGCAGGCGCATGCCCTGCGCCGTGCGCGCGATCTCCTGCGCCGCGATCTCGGCGCCGCGCTGGTTCCAGTGCGTGTCGCTGCGGTAGTACACCGGCTCGGCCGTGGCGCCCTTGGCCATGGGGGTGAGCAAATCCACCACCGCGACCTGGCGTTGGCGCAGGGCCTCTAGGCCCTCGGTGTAGCGGGGCCGGTTGGCGTCGGGGTAGTGTCCGAACGCCATGTAGGACTCCTGCACCCGGGCCTTGTCGGGAACCAGTGCCACCAGCAGCCGCACGCCCTGCCCGGCCAACGCCTGGCTGGCGTCGCGCAGCAGGTCGGCACGCGCCTGCAGCGGCTGGCCCTTGACCTTGGCGTAGCGCAACTCCTCGGTCAGGAACAACCAGTCGTCGCGCCCCACCCGCACCTGCTCACCACCGCCGTGGATGATGAGGTAGCGGGCGCTGTTGGCCCAGGCGATGATCCGTTCGCGCGCCGGCATGTGATGGTCGATTTGCTTTTCCAGCTTTTGCGTGGTGTGGCCTTGCCAGAAATCGGACCAGTTCCAGGGCACCTGCAGCTTGGATGGGTCGCGCAGCGCGCCCAGCACCTGGCTCACGCCGGCCAGCACGGCCAGCACGAACACGATGGTCGCCAGAAAGGTGTGCGGGCGGGCGGGTCCTGGGGGTTCTTGGTACAACGCTTGATCGGACATGGCGATCTCCTCAGAACTGGAAGTACAGGAACGGCGTGAACGACTGCGACGACAAGGTCGCCACGGCCCACAGGAACAGCGGTATCAGCAGGTAGCGCAACCACCAGCCATGGCGGGCCTTCAGCCACGGTGAGATGTACACCAGCACGATGGCCAGCAGCATCACGCCGATGCGGTCGGGCGAGAGCTGCCAGGCAAACAGCGGGCTGAAACCCCAGCCGTTCAGCCCCCCCATGCCGCCGAACATGCGCAAGGCGGCGGTCAGATCCACGGCCCGGAAAAGCACCCAGCCGATCATCACCAGCAGCATGGTCTTGGCGACACGCACCACGTGGGGCAGGCGCGAGGGCCCAAAGCGTTGCTCCAGGTAGCGCTCGATGGCCAGGATACCCCCATGCCAGGCCCCCCAGACGACGAAAGTCCAGTTGGCTCCGTGCCACAGCCCACCCAACAGCATGGTCAGAAACAGGTTGATGTAGGTCCGGCGCACACCCTTGCGGTTGCCGCCCAGCGAGATGTACAGGTACTCACGCAGCCAGTTGGACAACGACATATGCCAACGCTTCCAGAACTCGGTGATCGACGCGGAGACGTACGGATCGTTGAAGTTCTCGGGAAAGATGAACCCGATCATCAGCGCCAGGCCGATGGCCATGGTGGAGTAGCCGCTGAAATCGAAGAACAGCTGGATGGTGTAGGCGATGGCGCCCACCCAGGCGTCGCCGGCGGTGGGGGCCTGCAAGGCGAAGGCCGCGTCCGCCAAGGGCGCGACGACGTCGGCAATCAGCACCTTCTGGCAAAACCCCAGCATGAACAAGGCGCAGCCGCGCGCGAAACGGCTGGGCGAGTGCACGCGCGAACGAAACTGCTCGGCCAGCAGGTGGTAGCGCAACACCGGGCCGGCAACCAGGTGCGGAAACAGCGCGATGAACGCGGCGAAGTCGATCAGGTCGCGCGCCGGGGGTGCCTCGCGCCGGTAAATATCGACCAGGTAGCTGATGGCGTGAAAGATGTAGAACGACAAGCCGATCGGCAGCAGCACGCGCATGAACTCGATCGGCTGCAGCCCGACGGACGCCAGCACGACGTTCAGGCTGTCCATGCCGAAATTGGCGTACTTGAAGTACCCCAGGGTCAGCAGGTTCAGCGTGACGCCAATGGACAGCAGGGTCTTGCGCCGGGCCGCGTCGGGTTGGTTGTCGATGGCGATGGCAAACCAGTAGCTGCCCACCGTGACGCCCACCAGCAAGGCCAGGAAATCGGGTCGCCACCAGGCGTAGAACGCATAGCTGAACAACAGGATCAGCGCCGACTTCCCACGCCACGGCGTCAGGTAGTAGCACAGCAGAAACAGCGGAAGAAATGCAAATAGAAATATGTTTGAACTGAAAACCATGGAGACTCCTCCGCCCAGGAGCCCCACCAGGCCCCATCCGAAACCGCCCCGACCGATCGGCCTCAAGCCGCCGCGGGATCGGCTTCACCCTCATTTCACGACCCACACCCCAGGCCGCATCCACTGCACGTTTCGTTCCCTCCTACATCCAGGGGCCCACCGGCGGCCAGCCGATCATTGCGCCCAACAAAACGATCGACCAGCACATAGCTGTCGTACCCCAGTGCAAAAAACGCCGTCCCACGCACGCCCTGGTCCATCAGAAACCGATGTTTGCGGTCCAGATCGGCCGGGCCTTCGAACCACCCGGTCACCCACTGGCCGTCCGGCTTCTGGTATTCGTAGAACGACGAGGCGATGTAGGGGTCACGGCCGCAGCCGTGCTGCTTGATCTTGTCGCGCACGTTGTCGGTGGGTTTGTTGCCAGGACGCTGCAGCTGGGGAGCCAGGGTGACGACTTCCCCTGGACCAGAAGTCTGCGCGTACAGGCCGCGCTGGCGCATGGACCACTGGTAGCCGTACAGCGGGTACCCCATCAGGATGCGCTTTTTGTCCAGCCCCAGCCGCGCCGCCTCGGTCAGGGCCTTGCCCCAGGTCATGCGCCACGGTCCCGTCAGGGGCGCTATCGGGCCCGACGTGGGGCTGCCTTGCCAGTGCGCATCGTAGCCCTGCAGCACCGCGTAGCCGACGCGCCGCAGGCTGTCTCGGTCGTAAATCTGCTGCTCGGCACCGATCGGCAGAAACACCGACAGGACTCTCGGGGGCTTCATGGCGGCCAGCCGGTCCGCCAGCTCGGCGGTGAAACGCCGAAACGCCACCAGGGCGTTTTGATCCGGATGCTCGTAAATTTCAACGTCCAACTGCACGCCGCTCACGCCTGGATCGCTGGCCAGACGTTCGGCCACGCCCAGAAAACGGGCAATGGCCTCGGCGGAACGAAACAGGCTGTTGAAGTCCCCCAGATCGTGCAGGGTCAGCGTCAGGTCCAGCGGGATCCGATGTTGCTGCACCAGGGCACGCAACTCGGGAAACGCCCCCGGCCAGCCGTGCATGTCTCGAACGGAGCCGTCGCGTTCCATCCGAATTTCGAAGAACAGCACCCGTTCCATGCGGTTCAAGGGTGCGTTGATCCAGGCTTGCGGCACCCACCAGGCCACGTAACCCCAGGCCACCGGGCGTGTCTGTCCTGGGGGAGGTGGCGAGGCCACCTGCGTGCACGCGAGCAACCCCAGCAGCAGCAGCCCGGCCAGGCCATTCAGGAGTCGTCGCGCATTCAATCGCATAACCAATGGGTCGAAGGGTGAATGCGCTCGATCGTCGATCAGAGATCGGCGAGATCAATCAACCAGTCGGCCAAGTACTCGATGTCCAGTGAAGCCATGGCGGCGGGATCGTATTCGACCACGGGTTGCTCGCTGGCCAGCGCATGGGCCACCCGCGGGTCGCGGTGGACCGAGACCGGCGCCAGCGTGGCACCGTATTCGGTCGCCACGGCCGAGCGAACCTGGTGCCCCAGGCGCCCGTTCACGGGCATCTGGTTGATGATCGGGTGCGCGCCCAGGAACTGCGGTCGGTCGTGCGTGTACTCCTCGACCAGGGCCATCATCTGCGGCAACGTGGCGTAGGACGCGGCGTCGGCCAACCCACACACCAGCACCCGGTGCGCGGCATGCAGCGCTTGTCGCAGGTAGGGCGTGGGCCCAGGTGGGGTGTCGAGCAGGACGAAACGGAACTCCGAGCGCGGCAAGGCGGCCAAGCTCTGCGCCAGCCAGTCGGGGTGGTCGCGAAGAAAGGCGTGGAACTCGGGCAATTCCTCGGTGGTCAGGCGCCCGAAGGGAATGAAGTGCACCCCGAACGGACTTTCGAACATGGCGCTGCGCCGAATGCCTTCACGCGCCAGACCGCCCTCTTCCGTGGCCTCCAGTCCCAGGTGCAGACCCAGGGCGTTCTGCGGGTCCAGATCAATGGCCACCACGGAATGGCCGCGCCGCGCCAGCGCCACGGCAACGTTGGCGGTCAGCGTGGTCTTGCCACTGCCGCCCTTGCCCGATACGAATGAAATGATGTGCATGAACCTCCCTATTGTCGTTTTGTCTGCGTGCACCAAGGCAACCGGTGCTTCACCATGTGGCTACGGACTTACCCGCAGGGGCGAGGCCTGCTTCCGTGGCTCCGGATTCGTGCGTGCGGCTCTCAAGCAGCCGGGTTGTGGCAGGCCGCGTCTCGCTGGCCTGAAGCATGCGGGCGCGCGCCGCCACGTCGACGTCGGTGTACCGGGCCAGGTAACTGGCGAACAATTTGTCGTCGCCCTGCCGCGGAGAAAGCGAGAGCAAGGCCTGCCGCCAAGCCTGCCGTGCCTCCGGGCTGGCCACGCCGCGCTGGGTCAGGGAATCGAGCAGACGCACACCTTCGCGGCGCGAAGCTTCCCGATGGGTCAGATGCACGGCCAGCGCCTGCAGGTAGCGCGGGTCGTTGGGTTGGGCACGCACCAGTTGCTCCAGCTTCTGCCGGGTATCGCCCCAGCGCTCCTCGACGGCGGAACCGGATTTCAGTTCGGCGAGTGGATCAGTGGCTGCCGCTGCCCTGGCCGATGCGGACCGGTCTTCCGATCGCCCAGGACCGGTGGCGCTCGTGCGGGCGCGGACGGTATCCGGCGCCGGCGGCGCCTCGGCAGCGGCGGACTCGCGCGAAGAGGTTTTCGGCAGCGCTTCGCGGCGCTTGCTGGTGGTGGCCACTTGGTCGGATTCGGCTTTGCTGGCGCTGCCCTTTTTCTCCGCCGACCGCGCGGTCCTTTCGGGCTTGTCAGGTTCCTTGGGTGCCTGCGCCTGCCGCGAACGCGAGGGCGGTTCCGCCACCGGACGACTCACGGCCTCATCGGCGATCTTTCGAGCTGGTGACTGCGGTGCGGGTGCCGGCGCCGGGGAGTTGGCCGCCACCGCATTCGCGGCCCCAGATTGAGAAGGTGCCAGCGCGCGCTTCAAGGTATCCAGATCGGCAGGGGGCTTGGGTAGCCGCTGGGCGCGCTCAAGCAGCCCCCTGGCGGCGTCCAGCCGCCCCGCGCGGGCTTGGATCAGACCCAGTTGCACCAGCGCCATGGGGTGCTGGGGCCGCGTGGCCAGCAAGCGCGTCCAGACCTCGGCGGCCAAATCCTCACGCCCGCGCGTGACCCACTGCCGGGCCTCGGCGATCATCTGCTCGGTGGCCAGATCGTCGTCCAGGGCCCACCCGGGCAGCGCGCACAGCGCACCCCATAAGCACAAGCACACGCGTATCCGCCACCACTTCATCTGACAGCTCCGTCACCCCCCTTTGCGACGTGTGGTCACGCGCCGCAGGATGCGGTATATCGGCACCGACAGCAGCAGCACGGCCAGGGGCAATTCGCCAATGTAATACGTCGGGCCAACCTTGGCCTGGCGGATCAGCTTGTCATCGACCACGGCCATGTCACCCCGAAAGGACGATACGCGCTCGAAGTCGGTCAGCGCATTGCCCAGCTTGCGCAGGTCGGCGGCCCGGTCCGCGTACAGGAACACCACGCTGCGCTTGGCCTTGAGCGGCGATTCGATGCCCATGACGAGGGACAACTGAGCCGAATCGGAGAGATTGAGCACGGAGCCAGGATCGGCCACGTCGTCGATATCCTTTTGCTCCCAGCGGTACGTGGGTCGCCAGCTGCGCAGCGACTCGCGAACCCGACGTTCGCCGTTTTCGTGCGTGACCGGCAGGCGATCGGCCCATTGCTTCATCAAGCTCTGGCTGTCGCCAGAACCGATCACGATCAGGTCCCGATCGGCGAACTGCTCCAGCTCCGACGACGAGATGACGCGGTGACGCAAGGCGGGGTAGCCGGTGGACTCCCCCATGCGGCCCATTACGGCCAGATAAAGACTGGTCTCCTGGGCGTCGGCCCGTGCCGGCAGCACCACCGCCGTCTCGGACAGATCGGCCATCCGCGTGAAGGGGAAGCCCAGCTTGGCGAAGTACGCCAGGTTGGGCATGGCGGCGTAGTGTGGGAAGCCGCTGAAATCGATGGTCGACTCGGGGTCGACCGCGCCCATCAGGTTGTCAGGAGGCAAGTCACCGCAAATGCCCTCACGCACGATGTCGAAGGCGTAGGTCATCTGCAGTTGATCGCGCCCGGTCGCCACGTGCGGCGGCAGGTGCAGGGCCAGATCCCGGACCAGCGCGTCCCGTCCGGTCGAGAGCAACATCTTCGGATTGGTCGGATGGGGTTCCAGCTCGTTCAGCGGTACCGCGCCCAGGAAGTTGTTGTTGACCGCAAGGGACAGGCTGGAATTTTTCTGCGTGGGCAACCGCGTGGCGCGGTACTTCAGGTTCACCGGCACACCTTCCGTGCGCCAAGTGAACAGATCGGGCGGGACGCGGTAATTCATGCGCGCCACTTCCGGGAAGTAGCCCTGAACCCGTAGCTCCTCTGGCTTGACCAGTTCGCCAAACTTCATCGGGCGATCCAGCCGCACCCAAGCAGGCGCGTCGTAGGGCTTGCGCGGCGCCGCCTGCGTTTCCTTGGTGATATTGGCGCTGGTGCCGCCCAGCGTGCGGTGCGTGAGCACCAGGGCATGCGCGGCCCGCTGGAGTTCGGCCTCATTGGCGCCCGAAACCACCAGCAGCTTGGCCAAGGGGTTGTTCGGATGCTGCTGAATGGAGATGTTGGACGCGGCGCTGGAGCGGATCGGGCCGATCGACTCGCCACCTTTCAGGAACACGACCCCGTTGCCCTCGGGCAATTCACCCAAGCGCGCGGGGAACGTGGCGCCACGTGTTCCCGCCTCGGCACCGAACCACGACGCCACGGTGCCTGCCGCTTCCAGCGTGCCCAGCGAAGGAGCACTGGAAAACGCAAACGGCAGCATCAGGGCTTCGGCTTCCTGACGGTCGATAAAGGGTGCTGGAAGGTGTCGCAGATCGCCGATGGAGGACACCGGCGCCAAGGTCAACTCGAGCCGACTCAGATCGCTGACCGACAACCACAGGGAGGAGTGGTAAGGGTCCTCGCACTGGCGGGTGTAATGCCCGATGAACGACAACCGAAGCTCATTGAGCTCCTTGAACCAGCGGGGATTCAGGGCGATGTCTCGCACGTTGCCCAGGTTTTTGCCGGCCGGCAACCCCTCCACCGTCACGACCCGATCGTTCAGGGCAATGGCCAGGTGACTCAACTCCGGAATCAGGGCTGGCGAATAGTCGTAAGCCAGGCGCAAACGCGCGGACACCACCACTTCGTCGGCACGGACGGTCAGAAACAGGCTCCGGTGCCCTTCCACGCCCCGCAGTCGAATGGACGACCACGCCCCCAACTGCTTGAGCGACATGGACACCACGCGTTGCTGGCTTTGCGTGGTGGCGGCACCAGCCTCCGTACCCGCGTCCTTGCGCTCCACCCGCTCGGCCGAGGTGGCGGTCGCGCGCTGAGCCCAGACCGGCACCACCCCCATACCTGAAAGACTGGCCACCAGCACACCCACCACCGGCTTCCTGAGTGCGTGAAGAACAGAGAAAGGCTGTCTCATCTTCCCTTGATCCATGATATTTCCATTTGAGTTAAGCCCTACACCCGTGCAATCCACGCCCACCAACTGCGCAGGCGTCTCGCGGTGCGTTGCACCGTGCGTTGCACCCTCCCGGGGATCCACCAAAGGATTTGGGGTCCTGGCAGCCATGCCGGCCAATCCGGCGGCGGCCGCCGCAACTGCCGAGCCAGCTCGACACAGCGTTGCTCGAATTGATCATCGATCCGCAAGCGCACCTGTCGGGCGCGTGGATCCAGTTCCATCACCTGGGCATTGAGCATGCTCTCGGACACGTCGGGCAGCAACGCCAGCCGGACTCGCTGGCCACGCTCCAGCCTGGGATCGTCCGGCAGCGTCAACTCCAGGTTGCGTTGGGGAAAGTTAGTGGTCTCGCAAGCCATGGTCTTGCCACGGGCCAGTGTGAGCATGGCCGGCACGTGCAGGTGTCGTTGATCGCTCCAGCGCCTGAAACGCTGCTCCCAGTCGATTGCGAACATCGCCAAACCATGGAAGACCTGAAACCCGGCCCAAACCACGAAAAACGCCACCAGTGGCCATCCCGCCGCCGCGCCCCACAGGTGCCACAGACCGGCCAGCACGGCCAGGCCGTTGAGCCCGATCCAGGCGGTGCGCAGGCAGGCCTGACGACCTTCCTCGCCGGATGGGCGCAGCGCCTGTCGCAGCACGTCCGGAACGGCGCGCACCAGCCGACGCAAACCGGTGCGCAGCACCAGTCCGGCGCTGGCCAAAGCCACGTGGACAGCGGCACCGTTTTCGCGCAGTTCATGCCAGAACGAGTCGCGGTGCGAAACCCGCAGGCGCCGAACGGCGATGTAACCATGAACCACGTGCGACACCAGGTACGCCGCCAGCGCGACAAGCGAGGTGTCGATGACGTTCAGGCGAAACAACAGCTCCAACACCGGCACCGCCGCGACGATCAATCCGGCCACCGGAATGAAAATGCCAAGGGTGCGCCACAGCCCCTGCACGCCATCCCTGAAAACTCCAGCCTTGTCGCCGCCGGGATGGTCGATTCGCACCCAGGCTTCGTCTTCGGCCGGCAAGCGTTCGGCGGCCGAACCGCGGGAGGAACGCCCAACGCAGGCCACCGCCAGGCCTTCGTCAAGCAAGCGCTCGGCCAGCCCTTCCGCACGGCGCTCAGCACTCTCCAGATCCAGCAACGCGGCGCGCCGAATCATCGCCACCCCGCCCCCCTGCCAACGAGAATCGAAACGCGATTGAAGTCGGGGATGAAGCGTCGGAGCAATGGCATGCCCCGGAGTGTGAGTCAGCGCCAGCGCCATGTCGAAAAGCATCCAGGCACTGGCCGCGCGCAGGAAACCCGGCGCACAACGATCGTGCCCATCCAGCGTAACCAAGAAGGCGCCACGGCTGGCCGAGGCAGCCGCGATCAGCCAGTCCTCGTGACCCCGGTCGGCGGTGGGCGCCAGGTAGCCGCACCCCCAGCGCCGTGCCAGTTCGCGCACATCGGCGCGCTCCGCATCGTCGTACACGAATACGTGGGTTTTCTCAGCCGGCCAATCCAGCTCCAGAATCGAACGCAGACCCTGCTCCACCTCGCTCAGGGAGCATTCGCCGCACCGCAACACGAAATCCACCATCGGCCATTCCTGCCGGATGCTGGGCATCGCGCGCTGCGGATGTTCCAGCGGCCAGGCAGCGCGTAGCAGCAGCAGGGCGACCCATAGGCACAGGAACAGCTCCGCCACGCATTCCAACCAACCGATCCAATGCTCCACGCCCAGACCACGAGGAATCGTCGCCTCGAACCGCCACACAAAGTAACGCGCCGTGGCGATGAAGGACAAGACCAGGATCATCACGTTGGCCATGAACCCACGATGACGACTGAGGTAGATGGCCGTCACCAGCAGGGCCGCGGCGAACCACGCCTGCCCAGCAAGACTCAATTCCAAACCAATCACCGCCAACAACAGCAGCGAGGCGATCAGCATGGACAGGAGCGGCACGCCCGGCAGATCCCAGACCGACCAGCGCGCAAGACGCTGCCCGACAGGGCGGGCCGGTGGCTTGGTGAGCGCCACCGTCGGAACAGCCGGCGTCGCCAGCCCCCAACGGTCACGCCACAGCCAGAGAAGCCGCTCAAGCATCATGAGGCCAGTTGTCGCCACACCGCCGCCGCGAGACGGTCAAAGTCCTGGCTGGGTTGCCCGTGCGGCGCGTGCTGGGCCACCAAACTCTGGCATGCCAGCGCCTCGGCCACGGCCTCGTCCCGGTGCACGACGACGTACGCCGAGGCCTCTTCGAGCGAGGCCGTCATCGCCGCGGTCACATCCCGGCTGAGGCGCTCGGAGCGATCCACCTGGTTGATGACCTGCAGCACCGGGACACCGGGACGCACCACCAGCATGTCGGACAGATACTGCTCCAGATCGGTCATCGTCGCGTAGGAGCCTCCATCAGAGAGCAGCACGGTAACCACCATGTCGGCGTGATGCAGCACCTGACGCAGGTAGGCCGAATCTCCGGGGGCCGTGTCCACCACACACACCTCCGTGTCGGTGTCCGGGCGCTCCGTGGCCAGGCGGCCGAGCCAGTCGATATCGGACGTCAACAGTTGTTCGAACGCCTCACGCTCGCTCTCAGCAGCCCAGCCATACGGCAGATAGTCGACGCCAAGCTGCGTTTCCACCCGGGCGGACCAGGGCGAACGTCCCGTTACCGAGGCGCGACAAACACCGGTTTGATCCAGCTCCAACACCTGTCCGAAATGCCAACCCAGTCCATTTTGAGGATCCAGGTCCAAAACCGAAACCTGTCCGACCCCGGCCAGCCTGGTCAGACTGCCAGCCAGATTGGCCACCACCGTGGTCTTACCCACGCCGCCTTTTGGTGAAATGACACCCACGAGCTTCATCGCTTACCCAATCGACTCAAGAATCCGTGGCGCCGTGGCGCCTCCGAGGCAGGCTGCGGCTCCTGCGGGCGCGTCGAACGACGCAAACGCATGAAGACATCCTGCAGTTGATCCGACGCTTCCGGCACGCGACTTTCTTGCGCCGGTGGAATGCTCACGGCATCCGACTCCAATACCTCACCAAGCGGCCCCTGCTCCAAGCTTCGATCTCTAGAGAACAGCTGCTGCAGACCGCCCTGGTTCATCGCATCGGACGGGTTAGCCTTCGGCTTCACCTCGGTCCGAACCGAAGCACCGCCCCCTACCCCACCACTCCCGAAGGGCTCGTCCGCGCCAACCGGACGCCGCGCCTCCACTGTCGACTCCTGTGTCTCCACAGGAGGACTCACCACATGCTCGGGAGAGATGCTTGGCCGCCCCTCTCGATCGACATGAGGCTCCTGCGCCGGCACCAACGCTCGCGCTCGATCATCAGACTCGACCCGAGCCATATCCTGGACCGGTTCAGATTTCGCCGGCACAAACCCAGTCACCACCGGTTCCTCGCGCGGGGCCGATGCGACCATCTGGGTCACCGACTCTGGTGTCGCGAGGGGAAATTCGGAGGCCGTTGCCGGCAACGGCCTCCGCGCCGCCAGATGCCGAGGCTCCACCGTCCGGGTGGGAAGAGGCGCGTCCCTCTGCTCGGCAGGCGTAGGTTCGGCTGGAGCCCGCGCAACCGCATGCTGCGCGCGGAGTCCGCGCTTGGCCATCATCGCAAGCCCCGTCGCCATCCGAGTGGACTCCTCGGACACACGCGAGGACACGATGGTATTCGCTGGTTCACCCGACGAAACCGTCGGGGTGCGCCATGCTTGCGACTTGTCCTTTTCGGGCAGCGGTTGCACCGTCACGCCGTGGCGCGCGTTGACGGAGCGCAACAACGTCCATTCCGAATCTGAACCACCCGTGCCGGGCCCACCGAATTCCGACGCTGGCGCGTCATCGTTCCCCGCTCCCTGAGGAGCGCCAAATAAACCATATTCGTTCGAAGTACTCACCTACCTACCTCGGGTCGATTACTCAATATGTCAGCTGAAAGCGAAGCACGGCGCCATCGCCGATGGGCTGCTGAGCTCTCAGTGCGGCGGATTCGTCGGCCCCCAGACGTTTGAACACCCGCTCATAAAAACCCTCCAGCAAACCCACGCTCCACCCCAGAGACTCGACACCAAAAGCATCTGTCAGCGGCGCGCAGAAATGCGACACCTCCAGCCGCCCGCCGTCCTCCTTGATGTCCAACCAGCCCCAGTTCACCCGCATCCATAGGTCGTTGAGCAGTTCCACCAACTCCCGCAGTGTGCGAATGTCTTTTTCCGAGTCCATGACGTCGTCGGCCATTCGCCGACCCACCCGGGCAAACAGTTGGCGCAAGGTCTCGGCATCGGACTGCGCGCTGAGCTCCGCGCCCATCGCTGCCAAAACCGGCCCCCACTGCAGCGAAGACTGTTGAATCCGGAAATATTCCTTCAAATCCTCAACATTCATTGTCATGATTTTTTAATCTTCCCAAATATTGACATCGCAGACTGCGACAAAACAGCCAACTATTTCACATCAAAAGTCACTCGGTAACTGTAATCCCCCGGAGCGAGCGGCGGAAATTTCACCATGGTCCGGAAAGGGTCTAACCGAATGGTAATCGGATCGGTAATGCCCACTTTGGTACTTCTAATGGTCGATACCGCGTTCTTGAACGGCAACATCACAATCACGTTGGCCCGTTCAATCGGTTTACCACGTGTCACGGTAATATTCAAATCGATCCGCCGACCAGTCTGATCTACCCCGACTTTGAATCGTTCGCGTTCGCGCCACCAGGCCGCAACCTGACCGGCCTGTGCGTACCAGATATTCATATTGCGTTGCTTGAGATGCTGTAAATAGCTTGGCAACGCTTGCGCCAAGGGTGCATCCGCACCAAAATTTTGACTGTGCAAACTCAACCAACCCAAGGCCCCTGTATCTGCAGTCATATCAAAATCATCGATCAAGGCCTGACTGATTTGCTCCAAATCAAGCTTTTCCTTGTTGAAGTTGATGTCATCTCGCTGCGTTCTCGGTAATACGATCAATGCGTCCTCAGGTTTGATGTTTTCCATCTTGAAAACAAATGGCAACCTGCCTTCGGTGCTGTTTGGATCCGCTGCATGGTACCGGATACCCACCTTTTGAAGCAGGCGCTGGGTGGTGTCGTCATAACCTTCCAGCGGAGCACGGAAGCCCAGCACCTGCCGGATATCGGGCAACACCGACTGCAACTGCCCCTTCATGGTTTCAAGACGACGCTCTTGAACGGCTTCTGGCTGACCTTTGTAAGATTCGTGCACATCACCGTGGTAGCCGATTTCGTAGTCCCGCGCCAGTTCAGTCACGATTTCGGGATGCTGACGCGCCACTGAGGTCAACAGAAAGAAGGTCGCTGGGATGCCCTGCGGGCGCAGCTGCTCGACCAAACGCAACGCATTTGGAAAACCTTCTTCGGTATCCATCTCAATGACATTGGCCGCCTTCTTCCCTTCTGGCCAGGCGGCACGAACGACGGCAGGTTCGCGGCGAAGCCACTGCAACACATCATCGATCAACGGGTACATGGGCGCCGGATGCGACTCCCAGGTGGTTTCAGCAAATCCAAACACCACCGAGCGACCCGCCGTCGCGGAGCCTTCGGCATAAAGAACCGCACCTTCGGCACGCCGAGCCGAATCCACCACGCGAGCCCAGTTGGTGAAGCGACCCGCCACCATCTCGCCTCGCAGGCGCAGCAGGGGCTCCGAGGCCTTGCTCATCCAGATGCGTTGACCGGCCGGTTGTGTGTGCGACACCGGCGATTCGCCGTTCAGCACCAGCTGACGCTCCTCGTTGTCGGTCATTTCACCAACCACTTGAACGCCCAACTGCTCAAGAAACTGCCAACCCTGCCAATCTCCAGCGGCATTGCGTGCACCGGCCACCCACGTTGCCAACACCGAGCCACCCCGCGCACGAAAGCCATGGATACGGCTGCGGTCGGAATCACTCAGCGCTACCGTCGACGGCAGAATCAGAACACTGCCCGTGGCCTGATTCGGCAAGCTCCCCAGATCATCCACCTCGCGAAAACCACGCTTGCGCTCTGCGAAATAGGCTCGCCATGGATCCAGCACGACGTTGTAATTTCCACCAACCCGCGACATGTAATCTCGTGTCGATTTCGAAGCAAACAAATAAACAGTACCTTGAGAATCACTGAAGGCGACTGCGGCGCTGCTTCCAAACACCGGTATCCGCCACCCGAGCAGGGCCATCACCAGCACATAAACCAACGCCGGAATCGCAATTCCGAGTATGAAATACGAAGGTAAATAAATCCCGATACGCTGCGCCCAACGCGCACGAGCGGTTGGCAGACGTTCATCTTGGACAGCAGTCCGTGTCACTCAAGGAACCCTTCCGACGTTGGCGTTCGTGGCTGAGGAACATACCGAGTAAAGAAGATCGGTTCGCGCACAGCTGAAGCCTCGTCGCCCATCATTGGGTTGGATTTAGGCCTGCGTTTGTCACGCAATTTAAAAGCCGCATAGGCGGCAACCCCAATCAACACCGTGGCGATGGTGGTTGCCAGAATGACTGTCGCCAGAATAGAGAGCAAATCCATATCAGAGTTTTCCTTCTCGTTCCAACTTGCCCCAGGTCATGGATTGGCCTCGCCACTCCTCGATGGTGGCAAAAACCTTGGCGATATCAATGATCACGATATAAAACAATCTAAAAAACAATGAATGCAAGATCAATCCGGGATCTTCGTCTTCAATGATGACGCAATATCCCGCAGCCACCACATCGAGGATGGTCAGCTGCAGCCACCAATAAAACAGCAGGCTGATCAAACCATACTGCAAACTGGCGTAAATAAAGAATACGTTGGCCAGCACGTTGGTGAAAGGCCAGATCACGCCCTCGAACAGCATGTACCAGAGAATGAAAAAATTGACCCCGGCGCGTCCAGGCTGCCACAGAGCCCACCGGTGCTTGGTCGTGGCCTGCAGAATGCCGCGCGTCCAGCGGTAGCGCTGTTTGAGCAGATTCAACAGGCTGGTTGGCGTCTCGACCCAAGCCACGGCACGGTGCTCGTACACCACGTGCCAGCCGCGCATCAGCATCTTCAGCGTCAGGTCGCAATCCTCGGCGAAGGTATCGTGGTCGTAACCACCCACCTCGCGCAGCACGGATTTTCTGAACATGCCCAGAGGGCCAGGGATGATGTTCACGGCCCGTACGAAACTCTGGGCCTTGCGTGCCATGGCCAAGCCTTCGACATATTCGAGGGCTTGAATCTTCGACCACAGGTTTTCGCGGTTCACCACCTTCACGTTGCCGGCCACCGCCCCGACGCGAGGATTGTCGAAATACGGCACGCACACGCGCAAGGTGTTGCGGGACAGCTTGGTATCCCCATCCATGTTGAGGATCAATTCACCCCGCGCGACCGCCATGCCCGTATTGAGCGCCTCGGCCTTGCCTCCATTGCGCTTGGTCAAAACCCTGACCGGGACACGCTGCGACTCCGCTGCCACCGCCATGGCCTTGTCGTAGGTGTCGTCCGTGGAGCCATCGTCCACAACGATGACCTCATAATTCGGGTAGTCCAGTTCGAGCAGGGACCGAAGAGCAGGTTGGATCACCACCCCCTCATTGAATGCCGGCACCACCAAGGACACCATGGGCAGTTGATCGTCCGGGCGAATATCCTGAGCGGCCTCAATGCGGCGCAGCGATTCTAGATGGTCGAGAAACGAATACACCATCAGGATCGCGTAGCGCACCAGCAAGATACCCAGGATGAACAGCAGGTACGTGGAGATGCTGGCCAGGATGGCGTTCTCGAAAAGAATCAGGTACGCGCCTTCATTGTTGCGCAGCGACTGAAAGCTCATGCCCGCCAGCAATGCCAAGCTGGCCAACAGCACAGCCAGAAGCACGTAGACTCGGATCCGTTTCAGTTCCACCGTCGCTCCAGGTACACCGAGAACGATTGGGCGCGGTAGGACCTGGAGTCACGCTGACTCTTCATGGCCCACAGGTTCATGCCCACCGCCCAGTCGTTGTTGACCCAGTAACGCCCGCCCGACGAGAAGCTCCAGCTGGGACCGGCTTCCCCAAAGAGTCGCCAGCCGTACTGCATCGAGGCGTAGAAACTCCAGTCCTCACTGCTCCACTCTCCCAACACACCGAGGTAACCCAAGCCGTAGCCACCATCCGAAGGCGACCAGTACCTGGGTGAGCTGAACTTGGCGTTGCGCATGTCGATGCCGATCAAGGGCTTGATGTTTGGCCCCAGCGGACGGAACGAAGGTACGTAGCGCACGCTGGCGGTCTGCACGTTGTTGCTGTCCGAGATACCGTAGGCATCGGCACGGAACGAGGCACTGCCGTACACGCCGTTGACGGTGGCACGCGCGCCGATGTGCCAGGCCCACAGATGGGCATCGATCGCCAAGGGATTGATGGCCATGCGGCCCCAGTTGACCCGCCCCGCCGTCACCCAGATGGGCATCTGCCCAAGACGCACAGTGCCATTGGCGTACGCGGAATGGTCGTCGACACTGACCTCTGCGCTGGGCTGGAAAGGAATGTCCAGCGCGGAATAACGCAAGGCCACCTCAGGCTGATTAATGCCAAAAGTCGGGTTCGTGTCCCGCACGCCGCTGCCTTCGATCTCCCAGATCCGAGCGCCGCCGGGCTCACGCCATTGATGGCTGATGCTGGCATACCGGCGCCGCACGTCATCGGAATCGTGGGTTCCACCGACCGTGACCCGGGTCCGCGCCCGCAGCTCGCGTTCCGTCAGACGCAAACCATTCATGGCCTCGGGGTTCTGCGGTTGCGTGGCCAGAACCTCCCGGTACAAGGGCGCTGCCAAATAGTCTTCGCCTTGCCAGCGGTGCATGTTCGCCAGACCGATGCGCGCGTCGTTGGCCCGCGGACCTGATAACAATTGGCTGTAGACGTCGTCGGCATCGTCAAGTCGACCCGTCCAGGCCAGCGCGTTGGCAATGCTCAGCTTGAGATCATCGTCGAGCTTTTCCTTCTTCATCAGCGCCAGGCCCTCTGTGCCCAGTGCGTAGTAGTCACCCTCCTGCCCCATGGTCACGAGCTGTTGCTGCTCGGGATTGCGGGAGGGGGTGCTTGGCGCGGCAGGTGCCCCAGGTGCCGCAGGCGTTTCGACGGGCGCGGGCGTAGACGGCACATAACGAAATGGCGCCAACGGAATAAGGTCCCCTGATGGCGTGCTGAGGCGCGGCTCCGACAAACTGGTTCCAGCCAAATCCGTCGTGGCGGTGAACACCGCCAGGGGGCGAAGCTGGTGCTCACGCAACACCCGCTGCAGCGCCCTCTGGCGCTTGGCGGCCTCGGCGGCTAACGGCGTGCCCTCGAGGGCCTCCAATTGGGCCCTGGCTTCCGCCACACGCCCCGAGCGCAGCAGATCGTCCGCCACCTGCAACCGCAGATCGTGATTCCAGGGCTGCTCGGTCAGTATCTTCAGCCCATGCGCGGCTTGCGACGCCTCGCCCGACACCAGCATGTCGGACGCAACGCGCTCCACCTGAGCGCTCACTGGCAGACACACCCACAGCGCGGTCACGCCGACCCAGGAGACGATTGCGCCAGCCGCCCTACCCGGCAGGCCGATTTCTCCTTTTTTTCCCTTGGAAGCCCGGGGATCCTTGTTGTTTGTCATCGCCATTTCAGCCCACGTTCATGTCCACACTCGATCCGAGCTGGCGTGCCGGGGGCAACGCGCCAGCTGCCGCTCCGCCGCGCCATCTCCATCGAAAAGCGAGAACAGATCGTGACAGCACTCCTCATGCCCCACTGGCCGGTTGCTCGTCGGCGCTCTGCTTGCTCCGGGTGGCCTTCGCGCTGACGCCACGCCGACGCCCCAGGCCTTCGTGTCCGCTGGCCCAGCCGCGCGGACGACCACTGCGCAACACCGACGCGTCGGCCGAAACCACCGCATGCGCTTCGGTCCGCACCGACGAATCCAACGCCATCGACGAACCTTCAGCATCTGCCGCGATGGGCCCCGTAGCCACTCCAGCCCCCACCGGCGGCGCCTGGGGAATCAGGCGAGACGCAGCCAGCAGGGTCTGCAGCAACCCAGGGTCCATTTGTGTCCAGGGGGCGGCCTCGTAGAGGCCCGAAGCGCGAGACGTCAACCGGAACTGACGCGCCAGCAGCGCTCCCTCCGGGGAGCGCCAATACTCGAAATTCAGAGCCAGTCCCTCACGCTCGGCATCGATACTGGCCACGCCGGTCAAGGTGTCCATGACGCTGTTGATGGCGGCGCTGGTCGATGCCTCCAGGTGAGTGAACACCATCAGGCAGGCCACCCGCCTGGCCCTGCACCAGGCCCCGATATCGTCCACCTGGGAGGAAATCGCCTCTTGGTCGTGCACGGCCAGCATGTCGTCGGCATTGTCGAACAACACCAGGCTGTCCTCCGGCACGCCGTGGTACTGCAGCTCCTCCAGCATCACCGGCATGCCGGAACGAAACGCTTTTTTCTGGAACTCGCCCTGCATCAGCAGAAAATGCACGCGATGGTCGGCCGCCAGCGCGGCCAGATCCATCCGCCCAGACTCTTCCATGCGCGCGATGAAGACCTCTGGCTGCCCGCGAAGCACGAAAGTGCAGGGAATGCCTCGCTGCACGGCATCCAGCACGCTGCCAACCAGCAACGGATACCGTGCGGACGAAGTCCCTGCCTTCAACGCATAGAGCCCCCCGAGGTAGAGGCCCCGGGCTTCTTCGGGCAATCCTGCAACGCCCAAATCTATGCGAACCGTCGAGTCTGCCAGTACCCGCGTATCCATATCGTACTCCCTAAGCTTCTCTAATATTATTAGCTGCGCATGTTACACGTATTAGCAATTCCCCGAACAACAATCTTGACAGCTCTCATGATGTTGCACCTCATGCAATTTATGTAACGCCAACCCTCTGTGAATATTTTTGTTTTAAGAGAATTTCTTGATCAAAGACGAACAAAGCGCTTGTCAATTCCCAGGTTACTCGCTATTGGCGGGCTCACACCACCCCCCGTATGAGCGATCAGAGGGCAAATACGTAGTTTTCACAAGGTAACAAAACAACACACCAGGCCACGGGTCACCCGTGGTAATGGTCGGCCCCTCGGCTGCACCGTGGCAACTTCATCATTCATCGGGCATTGACGTCAACGCACCCCAGGCCACTGCACCCGCACGCGCAAGCCCCCCAGGCCCGGACTCCGATCAATCACCAACCGCAGTCCGTGCAAACGGGCCACGTGCTGGACAATGGACCAGCCCAGACCGCTGCCACTGGCCGTACTGCCCACCTGCCGAAAAAAACGCTCACCCAGTCGGCCGATGGCGGCATCCGACAGGCCCGGGCCGGCATCTTCCACCGTCAACTCAATCCCCTTGCCGGCAGTCGGTGGCCGAATGCGTACCACCATCTTTTTCTCGTTTGGCCCGTAACGCAGCGCGTTGTCCAGCAGGTTGCGCACCAGCACCGCCAGCAGGGTTGCCCGCATGTGCACGGGCACGGGGTAGTCTGGCGCCACCAATTGAATGCGCTGAGCGCGCGTCAGTGCCATCGGGGCCAGTTCCGCCACCCGGTCCGCCACCACGGCGACGAGATCGACCGAGACCACCCCTTCGCCGCCACGCAAGGCCTCGCCGGCGACGTCGGCATCCAGCCGCGCCAGCAGCAGCAATTGGTCCATCAGGTGTGTGGCCCGGTCGCAGCCGGCAATGGTGGCGGCCAGCGCTTCGGCGCGTTGCTCGTCACTGGTTGCACCCTGCGCCACCTGGGCCTGCATGCGAATGGCGGCAATCGGGGTGCGCAACTCGTGCGCGGCGTCGGCGGTAAAACGGTGCTCGATTTCCATCTGCTCGGCCACGCGTCCAAACAGCGCGTTCAGCGCCTGCACCAGCGGGCGCACCTCGGGTGGCACGTCGCCCTCGGGCAAAGGATCGAGCGCCACTGGGCGACGCGCCGCCACGGTGTCGCGCAGCTGGCGCAGCGGCCGCAGCGCGCGCGGTACCGTCCAGGCGATGCCGATGGCCAGGAACGGCAGGGCCAGCAGCAATGGCAGCAATGCCCCGCGCAGACTGGCCAGCAGCACATGGCGGCGCGCGGAAACCTTCTCGCCCACGTGAATCACACCCCCGCCGGGGTCGCCAGCAGGCGCGACGCTGAACACGCGCCAGGCCGTGCCGCTCAGCAGCTGCGTGGACAAGCCCAGCGTGCCGGGTTGAGCCAGCATTGCCTCGGGCGCATCGGCCGAGCGCGCGCGCAAGCGTCCCCCTTGCCAGATCTGAAAAGCCACGCGCGACTGGTATTTGTGCATCAGGATCGCCGCCTGCCGCACGCTGTCCTGATCCGTCACGCGATTCTCGACGGCGCCGGATGCCAGCAATGCCGCCGCCTGGGCCAGGTGGGCATCCAGCAGCTCGTTCAGCTCATGGTCGGTCATGGTCCAGGAGATCGCCAGCGTGAAGCCCCACACGATGAGGGCAAAAGCCAGCACCGTGGTGGTCAGCCGCTGGCTGAGCGAGTACACGCGCAGCGTCATGACCAACCCGGGAGGGCGAGGCAGGAAGCGGCTGGCTCAGTGGGCCCGGTACGCCCGGCATCGTCGAGCATGGCGGGCACGCTCACATCGCCTCTCAGACCGGACGCCGCGCCACGTAGCCGACCCCACGCACCGTCTCGATCAGCGTGCTGCCCAGCTTGCGGCGCAGGTTGTGCACGTGGACCTCAATCGCGTTGCTGCTGACCTCGGTGCCCCAGCCGTACAGGTGCTTTTCCAGCTGTTCGCGCCCCAGCACCCGATCGGCGTTGAGCATGAACACGTGCAGCAGATCGAATTCACGCACCGACAGCTCGATCAGTTGCTCGTCCCGCCACACCTGCCGCGCGGCCTGGTCCAGCGTCACGTCACCCAGCGACAGCCGGGTCTGCGACTCGCCATGCGCGCGCCGCACCAGGGCGCGCAGGCGCGCGCTCAACTCGCCCAGATCGACCGGTTTGACGATGTAATCGTCGGCCCCGCCATCCAGGCCCCGAATGCGGGCATCGATGGCCTCGCGCGCGGTCAGGATCAGCACCGGGGTATGCAGCTTGCGGCCGCGCACGGCGGCCAGTGCATCCATGCCGTCCTGGCGCGGCAAGCCCAGATCCAGCACCGCGGCCGCGTACTGACCGGTCATCAATTCCCGTTCGGCGGCCACGCCGTCGCGGACCCAGTCGACGACGAAGCCATGTTGCCCCAGGCCGGCTTTCAAGCCCGAGCCCAACAGTTCGTCGTCTTCGGCCAGAAGGATGCGCATGATGTCAGTCCCGAGATGACGGCCCAGCAAGCAGGCAGCGAATGGCCCGATTGTCCCCGAGAACCCGCCATCTCCCTAACACCCCGTGCACACGCCTATGGCGCCGTCGCCAACTGGCGCAGCGCCTGCTCGAACACCTCGGGCGGCTGACCCCCGCTGATCAGGTGCCGGTCGTTGATGATCACCGCCGGCACCGAGTGGATGCCGGCATGGTGCCAGCGGCGCTCGGCCGCGCGCACCTCGCCAGCGTACTCGTCCCCAGCCAGGATGGCCTGGGCACGCACCACGTCCAGGCCAACCTGGGCCACCGCGGCCAGCAGCACATCGTCTTGCTCGACCGCTTCCGCCCGGCCATGGTAGGCCTGCAGCAACGCCTGTTTGAGGGCCAACTGGCGGCCCTCCCCCTCCAGCCCAGCCCAGTGCAGCAGCCGATGTGCGTTGAAGGTGTTGTAAATGCGCCCGCGCCCCTGCGGGTTGAACACGAAGCCGACGTCGGCGCCACGCTGGCGGATGGTCTCGCGGATCTGCGCCTGCTGCTCGGGCGTGGAGCCGTACTTGCGCGTCAGGTGTTCGCCAATGTCCTCGCCGCCCGGCGCCATGTCCGGGTTCAGCTCGAAAGGCTGGAAGTGCAGCGTGGCCTGCACCGCGTCCTGGCTGCGCATCAGCGCCTGGTTCAGCGATGCCAGTCCGATGGCGCACCAGGGACAGGCGACGTCGGAGACGAAATCAATCTTCATCGGGGTAGGCATGACAACTTCCTGTAACAAAAGTTCAGAGTCAGAGATAGATCCGCTGCAGCAGCCGGATCAGCTGCGCGCGCTCTTCGTCGTTCAGATCGGCGGTGGCGTCCACCTCGAGCTGGGCGGCGGCGGGCTCGGCTTGGCTCATCAGCCGCTCGCCCTCGGGCGTGAGCGACAGCCCCCAGGCCCGCCCGTCCGTCGGATGGGGTTGGCGCCGCACCAGCGCGCGCTCGTCCAGTCGTGCCATCAGGCGCACCAGATTGGGCGCCATCAGGTTCAGTTCATCGCAGATCGCACGCGCGGTGATGCCAGGGTTGTGCCGGATCAAGCTGAGCACCGAAAAATCCACCGGCTGCAGATCGAACACCTGCATGCGCTCCTTGAACAGGCCCAGGATCGACACACCGGCGCGGCGCGCGTTGTAGCCGACCAGGCCGCGCAGAAAGCCGCCATCCACGGCGGCGGCGCCCACCGCTCCTCGCGCCGTGCGTGTGTGCGTGCGCGCGGCTGCATCGCCATCCAGGGTGTTCCACATGGCTCGATTGTGCCAGCGGCCCCGCGCGGCGCGCTGGCGGCCAGCAATCAGCGGCAGCTGAAGTTGTCGGCGTTTTCCACGTCACCGCTGCCCTTGTACTGCGCCACTTGCGGGTAGGGGCACAGCGGGCGCGTGCGGGCGACGCCCCAGCTGGGAGGCACCTCGGTGTTGACCACGTTGGCGCCAACACCGCGGGCGCGGGCGGTGATGCGCTCGGGCGCCTGGCCTTGCTCGACCCAACTCACCAGCGCGGTGAGCGCGTCGAACTGGTCGGCGCTGGGGCCACCAGAACAATGGTTCATGCCGGGCACCAGGAACAGGCGGGCAAAGTCATCGGCGTGACTGTCGTTGGCCGCCGTCAGACGCTGGTACCAATCGACGGTGTCCGCGGCCGAGAAAATCGGGTCCGCCGCACCGTGGTACACCAGCACCTTGCCACCACGGTCCCGCACGACGGACAGGTCGGTTTCGTGCGGCGGCGTCATGAACGACCAGGGCGACTCGGTGTAGGTGGTGTCGGTGGCAAAGATCTTTTGGTAGCCCGCGTCCAGGTCGTAGCCCAACGCGAACTTCAGCCCGGTGGTGACCACGAAGTCGGCCTGCGTCCAAGGCGGCGAGTTGAAGATGAAGGCCACCGCGCCCGGATCGCGCTGGGTGGACTGGGCATAGTGCCACGACGCGTAGTTGCTGCCCGACACACCGGGGTCCCAGTAGAACTTGCTGTAGATGCCCTGGCCGCGAGGCGTCACCGCGCCAGCGAAGATCCGTGTCAACACATCCTTTTGGGCTGTGGTCAAGCAAGCGCCGTCGCGCGCTCCGGTACATGTCGGCACGTCGGTGGCGATGTTGAACGCCGCCTGACACGCGACCGGCGCCTGCACCATGCCGTCGCTCACACCGTCCAGAGCGTCACATTTGGCGGTAATGCGGCCACTCAAAAACGCCCATTCGGCGGGCGTGACCGCCGTGCTGATGTCAGGCTGCCCCGCATCCGCACCGCTGGCCACGGTGCCGCTGGCGATGCTGGCGTATTGCTGCACCTTGAACAGCTGCGCCACTGCCGCCTTGGGCAGGTGCATGCCGGGCGCGCCCGCCAACACACCATCGTATTGATCGCCGTAGCGCGCCGCCGCCACCAGCGCGTGGCGCCCACCATTGGAGCAACCACCGATGTACGAGCGGTCGGGCGTGCGGCCGTAGGCGGCCTTGATCAGGTTCTTGGCCATGGGCGTGAGCGAACCCACGGCGGCATAGCCATAGTCCAGCCGCGCCTGCGGATCGACGCCGAAAAACGGCGCGGGCGGCTGGTGCCCAGCGTCGGAGCTGATCACCGCGAAACCCATGGTCAGTGCGTTGGACACCGGGGAGCCTCCGCTGGTAGGCCCCGCCGCCGTGACCACGCTGCCGTCGATGCCGCCGTTGGCCTGGTAGAAGAAACGCCCGTTCCAGGCCGTGGGCAGGCGCATCTCGAAGCCGATGGCGTAGCTCTTGCCATCAACGGCGCTGGTGCGACGGTTCATCTCGCCCTTGACCAGGCAGTGCGCCGGCACGGTGGCCGCACCGGTGACGACGAGCCCGGCAGCGGCCACTTCGGTCGCCGAGCTGATGGTGGTGCCGGCCAGCACCGCGGTGCCCAGCTGCACGCAGGCCTGCAAGGTGCCAGGCTTGGCCGCGTCCAGCCGCGGCAGCTTGTCGGAATCTCCGCCGCAGGCGCTGAGCAGCAAGCCCAGCGCGGGGGCCAGGGCCCAAGCGAGGTGCGGTGGGCGCAAGGGTGTTCGTGTCATGTTGTCTCCTGAGGTGATGGGCCTTCGGCGCCCCGCAGTCTCGACCGCTTGGGACTGGAGTCGTCGCAGCGCGAATTTAGTTTCTTTTGATAATCAATTTGACTGGTGTTTACCCTTGATCTCCCAAGCTTCAGGCGCGCGGCGTCGTGGCGCGCACGACCGCGCACCGCCAGCAGGTGTCGGTGGGCCCCGTAGGGAGCGTTCAGTCGGTCAAGACGCGACGCAGCGCGGCGTCGAAGGCCCGTGGCGCCTCGAACTGCACCCAGTGCCCGGCGTCAGCAATCAGTTGCAGACCACGAAAGTCGCGTGCGGCGCGTGCCAGGGCCTCGCCCAGCTGGGGCAGTTGGCCGACGTACAGCACGTCGTGCTCGCCGTAGATGGCATGCACCGGGCACGGCACGCTGGCCAGACTGCGCACCAGGATGTCGGTGCGCGACAGGCGCCGGCGTGGCACACGGTCGCGCACCACGTTGGTGGCGTGCACCTCCAGGGCCAGGCCATCGATCAGGTCGGGGTCGTGCAGCATCAGCACGCCCAGGTTGTGGCGGTGCATCTCGGCCTGCGCCTGTGGCGTCTTCAGATGGCGCCAGGCCCGCAGTTCAATGGGCCGTTCCGGCGCCACGCCCATGGCCGGCGCGCCCACCACCACCAGCCGCCGGGCCAGCGCCGGGTGCTCGGCCAGCAGCATGCCGGCGGCCATGCCACCAAAGGAAAACCCCACCAAATCCACCGCCTGCCCGGCCGCCAGCTCGCCCAGACTGGCGGCCAGCGGCGCCAGCATGGCGTCGGCGTCGTGCCCCTGCGCCAAGGGCGCCGAATCGCCAAATCCCGGCAGGTCGGCGGCCAGCACGCGCCGCCCCGCGTCCAGCAACGGGACGATGTTCAGCACCCAGTGCGTCCAGGAGCCGCTGCCGCCATGCAACAGCACCACCGGCGGGGCACCGGGTATCGCCTCGCGCTCGGGCGCCCAGGCGTGCCAGGCCACGCCGTGCCCGGTGTCCAGACGGCGGCCGCGCCCCAGGCGCTCGCGCACGGCCAGCGGCAGCAAGGAAGGGACGCCGGAAATCGGCTGTTCGGTCATGTTCGTCTCTCACTCATCGTTCAGCACCGCCGACCAGCGATCGTCCCAGTCGCCGCGCCGTTGGCCGTCCAGCGCGCGCCGGTCGCGCTTGGTGGGGCGCCCCTGGGCGATGGCGTGCGCGGGCTCGGGCGACAGACGCCGAGCCAGCGCCGCCTGTTCGCGCGCGGCGATGCTCTCGGCGGTTTCCGCGTACAACTGCTGGGCCACCGGCGCCGGGCCGCGCTGCGCGCTCAGGCCCCGCACCACCACCTCGCGCGCCACCTCGCCCTGGCGCAGGCTGACTGCGTCGCCCGGCTTGATCTCGCGCGCCGGCTTCACGGTCTGCCCGGCCACCTGCACCCGGCCGCGCTCAATGGCCTCCACGGCCAGCGCCCGGGTTTTGTAAAAGCGCGCCGCCCACAGCCACTTGTCAATACGTTGTCGATCTCGCTGCTCAGCCATTGCTAGACATTCTGCCGTGTGACGTGGATACGTGTTTTCCCTGAACGGCAAATGCACGCAAGACCGGGCGACTGAGGGATGATGGTGGGTTGGATTTTTTTCTTCCACTCGGCCGTTTTTCCATCAGGAGAGCCTTTTCATGCGTCGTGACCTATTTCTCAAGTCCCTGGCCGCGTTGGCCGCCGCGGGTGCCCTGCCCCAGGCCTGGGCCCAAGCCGGCGCCAACCTGAAGATGCTGATCCCGGCCAACCCCGGCGGCGGCTGGGACACCACCGGCCGCGCCCTGGGCAAGGCCCTGCTCGACGCCAAGCAAGCCGCCACCGTGGTCTACGAGAACAAGGGCGGCGCCTCCGGCGCCTTGGGCCTGGCGCCCTTCCTGGCCAGCGCCAAGGGCGATGCCAACCAGATGATCATGACCGGCACCACCATGGTCGGTGGCCTGATCGGCAGCCGCTCGCCGCTGAACCTGATGTCGGCCACGCCGCTGGCGCGCCTGACCACCGAATACGCCGTCTACGTGCTGCCCGCCAACTCGCCCTTCAAGACCATGAAGGACGTGATCGAGCAGCTCAAGAAAGACCCCGGCAGCGTCAAGTGGGGCGGCGGCTCGCGCGGTTCCACCGAGCACATCGCCGCCGCCATGATCGCGCGCGAGGTGGGCGTGGACCCAAGCAAGATCAACTACGTGGCCTTCCGCGGCGGCGGCGAGGCCACGGCCGCCATCCTGGGGGGCAACGTCACCGTGGGCGGCTCGGGCTACAGCGAGTTCGCCGAGTACATCAACACCGGCAAGATGAAACCCATCGCCGCCACCTCGCCACAGCGCCTGGCCGGCGTCAAGGACACGCCCACCCTGAAGGAGCTGGGCATCAACGTCGAGATCGGCAACTGGCGCGGCGTGTTCGGCGGCCCCGGCATCACCCCGGCCCAGCGCAAGACCCTGACCGACGCCATCGTCGCCGCGACCAAGGCCCCGTCGTGGCTGGAAGCGCTGAAGAAAAACGACTGGAGCCCGGCCGTGCTGACCGGCGACGACTTCACCAAGTTCGTCGACAACGAATTCGCCAGCCTGCGCGCGGTCATGGTCAAGTCCGGCATGATTCAAGGCTAAAACCCATTCATGCCGTTTTGTACATTAGGCCAGATGCTACAAAATTAAAAGCAATCAGCACATGCCGCCGCCCGCTGGCGCTGGCGGCACGTGCGCCCCGAGGAGGACCGCATGACGAGTCCGCAACCCAATCTGCCCCCCGAACTGCGCCCTGATCACCCAGCGCCCGCCCACCCTTCGCGCAAGACGCTGCTGTGGGAAACCCTGGTCAGCGGCGCCGTGATCGCCGTCGGCGCCGCCATGGCCTACGGCGCCAAGGACATCCCGTCCGAAGCCGGCTATGGCGGCGTCGGCGCCAATTTTCTGCCCTGGATGGTGGCCATCGCGCTGATGGTCTGCGGCGCGCTGCTGCTGCGCGAGGCGCGCACCGGCGGCTACCGCAACATGGAGGAAGCCGAAGGCGATGAGCGCCCCGACTGGATGGGCTTCGTCTGGGTGTCGGCCGGCCTGCTGCTGAACGCGGCGCTGATCGAGCACATCGGCTTCATCCTGAGTTGCGCGCTCACCTACGTGCTGGCGGTGCAGGGCTTGAAGCGCGCCTTCGGCAAGCCGCACGACACCTGGCTGACCGACACCATCGCCGGCGTGGTGCTGGCGGCCCCGGTGTTCTGGCTGTTCACCAAGTTCCTGGCCATCAACCTGCCGGGCCTCACGGCCTCGGGCTGGATCTGAAACAGAAAGGCGCGCCATGGATACCGTCAGCCTCCTGATGCAGGGTTTTTCGACCGCCCTCACTTTAAGCAACCTCCTGTGGGCGCTGTTCGGCTGCGCCCTGGGCACCGCCGTCGGCGTGCTGCCCGGCATCGGCCCGGCCACCACCGTGGCCATGCTGCTGCCCATCACCGCCAAGGTCGACATCACCGCCTCGATGATCTTCTTTGCCGGCATCTACTACGGCGCCATGTACGGCGGCTCGACCACCTCCATCCTGCTGAACACGCCCGGCGAAACCGCCAGCATGGTCACCGCGATGGAAGGCAACAAGATGGCCAAGAACGGCCGCGCCGGCGCCGCGCTGGCCACGGCGGCCATCGGCTCCTTCGTGGCCGGCAGCATCGCCACCGTGGTGGTCACCTTGTTCGCGCCGGTGGTGGCCGATTACGCCGTCAAGCTGGGCCCGCCGGAGTATTTTTTGCTGATGGTGCTGGCCTTCACCACCGTCAGCGCGGTGCTGGGCAAAAGCACGGTGCGCGGCCTCACGGCCTTGTTCATCGGCCTGGCGGTGGGCCTGATCGGCATGGACCAGATCAGCGGCCAGCCGCGCTACACCGGCGGCAAGGCCGAATTTCTGGACGGTATCGAGATCGTGCTGGTGGCTGTCGGCCTGTTCGCCGTGGCCGAGGTGCTGCACGCGGTGCTGTTCGAAGGCAAGATCGTCGAGACGCAGAACACCCTCACCCGCGTGCACATGAGCGCGCGCGACTGGCGCCGCAGCGTACCGGCCTGGCTGCGCGGGGCCGCCATCGGCTCGCCCTTTGGCTGCATCCCGGCCGGCGGCACCGAGATCCCCACCTTCCTCAGCTACGCCACCGAGAAAAAACTGGCCAAGGGCGAAGACCAGGCCGAGTTCGGCACCACCGGCGCCATCGAGGGCGTGGCCGGCCCCGAAGCGGCCAACAACGCGACGGTGACCACGGCGCTGATCCCGCTGCTGACGCTGGGCATTCCCACCAGCAACACCACGGCCATCCTGCTGGGCGCGTTCCAGAACTACGGCATCCAGCCCGGGCCGCAACTGTTCGCCACCTCGGCCGCGCTGGTGTGGGCGCTGATCGCGTCGCTGTACATCGGCAACGTGATGCTGCTGGTGCTGAACCTGCCCATGGTCGGCCTGTGGGTCAAGCTGCTGAAAATCCCCAAGCCGCAGCTGTACGCCGGCATCCTGATCTTCGCCACCGTGGGCGCCTACGGCATGCGGCAAAGCACGTTCGACCTGTTCCTGCTCTACGTCATCGGCGCCATCGGCGTGGTGATGCGGCGCTTCGACTTCCCCACCGCGCCGGTGGTGGTCGGCATGATCCTGGGCCCCCTGGCCGAGGCGCAACTGCGCAACGCCATGTCGATCGGCGAAGGCAAGTGGACGGTGTTTGTCGACCGGCCCGTGTCCATCTTCCTGATCCTCGTGATCGCCGCCGTGCTGGTGCTGCCCCGCTTGATGAAGCGCCGGGCCGCCGCGCAAGCCTGAAGCCCCTGGACACGGCGCGAGGGCTTAATCGCGCCGCTGTCCCAGGAGGGGGCCCCCCGACCCCAGCTCCGGCGTGCCGCCAGGGTTTGATCTCATCCCGGGTTTTCCCTGGGCGCGCGCCGGCGTTCGCCCACCTACCATCGCGTCCGGTCCAACCCGCCCCCAACCAGGTACGCCATGGAAAATTCGTCGCGCCGCCGGCCCTCGTGGGCCCATCACCTCTCCCGGATGGCGCTTGCGCTCGGCGCGACGCTGGCGCTCGGCGTCACGCCGCTGGCCACGGCGTCCACCTCGACCACCACGGTCCGGATTGGGCTGATCGGCCCCTTCACCGGTGGCTCGGCCGATTTCGGCAACTCGATGCGCAACGGCGTGGAGCTGGCGCTGGCCGAAATCAATGCGCTGGGCGGCTACGTCGGCCGGCAGATTGAACTGGTGGTGCGCGACGACCAAGGCGACCCCGAGCGCGCCAGGCGCATGTCCGAGCAGCTGATCGACGAAGGCGTGATCGCCGCCATCGGCTTTTGCAACACCGGCAACGCGCTGAAGTCGATGGACCTGTACCAAAAGGCCCGGGTGCCGTTGATCGTACCTTGCGCCACCGGCACGCCGATCACCACCACCTACCCGGCGGCGCAGAGCTACATCTTCCGCACCTCGGCCCGCGACAGCCTGCAGGTGCCCTTCGTGGTCAACGAGGCCGTGCACCGGGGCTGGACCAGGATCGCGGTGCTGGCCGACAACACCGGTTACGGCGAGGCGGGTCTGAAGGACCTGACCCGGGCGATGGAGGCGCACAAGCTCAAGCCGGTCTACGTCGGCCGCTTCGACATCGGCGTCAAGGACATGACCGACGCCGTCAGGCAAGCCCGCGACGCCGGCGCCCAGGCCTTGTTCACCCTCGCCGTGGGGCCAGAGAACGCCGTGATCGGCCGCGCCCGCGAGGCGTTGGGCTGGAAAGTGTCGCAAATCGGCCCCTGGGGCCTGACCTTCCCAAGCTACATCCAAAGCGCCAAGAGCGCGGCCGAGGGCACGCTGATGGCCATGACCTTCGTCGCCGAGCCGACCAACGAGCGCCGCTCCAGCTTTCTGTCCAACTACCGCCGCCACCACAAGACCGATCAGATTCCGGTCCCCATCGCCGCCGCCCAGGCCTACGACGCGCTGTACCTGCTGACCTACGCCATGCTCACGATCAAGCAGCCGGGCTTTGACGGCGCGGCGCTCAAGCGCGCCCTGGAAACCAACGACCGCCCCTATTACGGGGTGGTGGCCACCTACAAGAACGCCTTTTCAAGCAGCGACCACGACGCCATGACCGAGAACATGCTGTACCTGGGCACCGTCCGCAATGGCGTGGTCACCTTCGCCTACCCCGAAGACGCCAAGCGCAACTACAGCGTGCAGCGCAAGCTCACCGCGCAGGCGCCGCAGCCAGCGCCTGGGCGCTGACGGGCACGCGGCCAGCCGCACCCACCGGTGTGCCGACCGACGCGCCCTCCCCCCACGGCACCTGCCAGCCACCGCCCAGCGCCTGGATCAGGCCGACTGCCGCTTGCTGGCGCCGCACTTGCAGCTGCAGCAGACTGCGCCGCGCGCCCAAGGCGCTGGCCTGGGCGGTGACGACATCGGTGTACGAACTGAAGCCCGCCTGGTAGCGGTTCATCTGCTGCTGCTCGATGCGTTCGGCGGCCTGGGCGGCGGCGCGCACGTGCTCGCTCTGCTCGGCCAGCCGGGCCAGGGCATTGAGTTGGTCTTCCACCTCTTTCATCGCCGTCAGCGCGGCCTGGCGGTAGCGCGCCACCGCGGCGTCGCGCGCGGCCATCTGTTGCTCGACCCGCGCGCTGGTGGCACCCGCGTCGAACACGGTCTGCGCCACCGACAGCCCCAGCGACCACAGCAGCGCCGGGGCCGAGGCCACGTCGGCCAGGGTGGCGCCACCGCCGCCCAAGCTGGCGCTGAGCGACACGCTGGGAAAGTAGCCGGCGCGCGCCACGCCAATCTGCGCGTTGGCCGCCGCCACCGCGCGCTCGGCGCCGGCCACGTCGGGGCGGCGCAGCAACAGCGGCGCGGGCAGCTCGGCGGGCACCGCCGGCACGGCGTTGACCCAGGACGCCACCGGCAGGCTCAAGGCCGCCGGGGCCTCGCCCACCAGCAGGGCGATGGCGTGCGCGTAGTCGGCGCGGTTGCGCGCCAGCGACTCGCGCGTGGCCTGGGCGTTGCGCAGCGTGGACTCGGCCTGCAGGGTGTCGGTGCGCGGCGCCACGCCCACGTCGTAGCGGTTCTGCGTGATGCGGGCGCTGCGCTGGTAGCCGGTGATGATCTCGTCCATCAGCGCCAGTTCGGCGTCGGTCTCGCGCAGCGCCAGGTAGGCCGTGGCCAGACTGGCCTGGGCGCTCAGGCGCGCGCCGGCCAGATCGGCCTGGCTCAGCTGCACATTGGCCGACTGCGCGTTCACCGCGTCGCCGACCCGGCCCCACAGATCCGGCGCCCAACTGGCGTTCAGGTTGACGCTGGCCGAGCCGGTGGTGGCGCGCCCGTCCCCCCCGCTGCGTTGCTGGCCCAACTGGCCGCCCAGCTGCGGCCACAGCGCGGCCTGTTGCTGGCGCAGCAGGGCCTGGGCCTGGGCCACGTTGGCGGCGGCCAGTTTCAGGTTCTGGTTCTGGCGTTCGACGCGCGCCATCAACTCGGGCAGCAGCGGGTCGTCGAACAGCAGCCACCACTGGCCCTGCGACCAGGCCCGCGCCGCGTCGGCGCTCACCCAACCCGGGGCCGGGGCGGCGTTCTTCCAGGCCGCGGGCAACTGCATCGGCGCCATGGCGGTCTTGGGCGCCAGCGAGCAGGCGGACAGCGCGCAGACCATGGCCAGCGTGGCGATTTTGGGCCAAAAACCCAGGTGGTCGGCGCCGGATATCCCTGAGCAGCTATTAATTTGTGAGTATTCCATACACGGGATCAGGCGGCGGTGGCACGCGCCAATTGCGATTCGTTGACACGCCGGCGGCGCAGTTTGTCGAGCAGCACGTAGACCACGGGCGTGGTCAGCAAGGTCAGCAGCTGGCTGGCAATCAGGCCGCCGATGATGGTCACGCCCAGGGGCACGCGCAGCTCGGAGCCCTGACCAAAGCCGATGGCGAGCGGCAGCGCGCCCAGCATGGCGGCGATGGTGGTCATCATGATGGGGCGAAAACGCAGCAGGCAGGCTTCGCGCACGGCCTGCGTGGCCGTCAGGCCCCGGGCGCGCTCGGCGTCGAGCGCAAAGTCGATGATCAAAATGGCGTTCTTCTTGACGATGCCGATCAGCAGAAACACGCCAATCAGCGCCATGACGGAGAACTCCATGCGCAGCGCCAGCAAGGTCAGCACGGCGCCAAAGCCGGCGCTGGGCAGCGTGGTGAGCACCGTCAACGGGTGGATCAGGCTTTCGTACAGGATGCCCAGCACCAGGTAGATGACCACGATGGCGGCCACGATCAGCAGCGCCTGCTGCGACTGCTGCTTTTGCGCCTCGCCCGCCGCGCCCGAGAACTCGCCGCGCACGCTGTTGGGCATGCCAATGGCGTCCACCGCGTCCAGCACCGCCTCGCGCCCCTGCTCCAATGATGCACCCTCGGCCAGGTTGAACGACAGCGTGCTCGACAGCTCGCCGCCGTCGTGCGAGACCGCGGTGGGCACCGCCCGGTCGGAGAAACGCGCCAGCGCCGTCAGCGGCACCATGTTGGTCGGCGCGGTGGAGATCGGCTGTCCGCTGGAGCTGTTGCGCAGCGCCGGGTTGGCCAGGGCGGTGGTGCCGGTGGTGCTTGTCGTCCCGGTCGCGCGCGACGGCACGTACACATCCCGCAGCGCCACGGGCGCCTCGGCGTAGCGCGGCGCCCATTCCATCACCACGGCGTACTGGTTCAGATCGCTGTACATGGTGGCCACCTGGCGCTGGCCAAAGGCGTTGTACAGCGAGGCGTCCAGCGCGCTCATGGTCACGCCCAGGCGCGCGGCGCGGTCGCGGTCGACCTGCACAAAGGTCTCCACGCCGTTGTCGCTTTCGTCGTCGTCCACATCGGTCAGGCGCGCATCGCGCTTCATGGCGGCCGAGAGCTTGAGCACCCAGTTGCGCAGCTCGGCTGCGTTGTCGCCCTTCAGCGTGTACTGGTAGGTGCTGTTGCTGCTGCGCCCGCCCATGCGCAGCTCCTGCACCGGGTTCAGAAAGACCCGCATGCCGGTGATGCCCGAGAGCTGCGGGCGCAGCCGGTTGACCACGTCGCGCGTCTTCACGCCCGGCCGCTCGGCCGGAGGTTTGAGCGCCGCCGCCATGAAGCCGCCGCCCGCCGGCCCCCCGCCCGAAAAGCCCACCACCGTGGCGATGGCCGGGTCGGCGCGGACGATCTCCATCGCCCGGTCCAGCTTGTCGGCCAGGGCGCTGGACGAGATGCTCTGGTCGGTGCGGATGCCGGCAATCAGCTGGCCGTTGTCCTGGTCGGGGAAAAAGCCCTTGGTGATGGCCGAGAACAGGTACACGTTCAGCCCGATCACCACCCCCAGCACCGCCACCACCAGCCAGGGCCAGGCCAGCGCCCAGTCCAGCGCCGCCAGGTAGCCGCCCTGCAGACGCTGCTGCCAGCCCTGGGCGATGGCCCGCAGGCGCGTGCGCAGCCAGCCGGCGGCGGACTGGCGCGGCGCCTCCCCGTCCCCTGAGCGCAGCAGGCGCGCGCACAGCATGGGCGTGGTGGTGAGCGAGACCACCAGCGAGATCATCACCGCGATCGACAGCGTCATCGCGAACTCCTGGAACATGCGCCCCACCGCCCCGCCCATGAACAGCAGCGGGATGAACACCGCCACCAGCGAGATGCTGATGGTCAGCACCGTGAAGCCCACCTCGCGCGCGCCGCGCAACGCGGCCTGAAAGCGCGACTCGCCCGCCTCCAGGTGGCGCGAGATGTTCTCCAGCACCACGATGGCGTCGTCCACCACAAAGCCGGTGGCCACCGTCAGCGCCATCAAGGTCAGGTTGTTGATCGAGTAGCCCAGCGCGTACATGGCCGCAAACGTGCCCAGCAGCGACACCACCGTGGCCACCGCCGGGATCACCGCCGCGCGCAAGCTGCGCAGGAACAGGCCCACCACCAGCACCACCAGCAGCACGGCGATCACCAGCGTGATCTCCACCTCCAGCACCGAGCTGCGCACCGATCCGGTGCGGTCAATGGCTTTTTCCAGCGCAATGTCCTGCGGCAGCTGGGCGCGCATCTGCGGCAGCAGCGCGTCGATGGCGTTGGCGGTCTTGATCAGGTTGGCGCCCGGCTGCTGGGTGATGTTGACCACGATGGCCGGCTGGCCGTTGAACATGCCGCGCGTGCGCGAGTCCTGCACGCCGTCGCTCACCTCGGCCACGTCCTTGAGGCGCACGGCCTGCTGGCCCCGCATACCGATGATCAGGTTGCGGTAGTCCGCCGCGCGCAGCCCCGGCGGCGGCGTCAGCACCTGCAGCGCGCGGCCGTCGGCGACGCTGCCCACCTCCAGCGTGCCCTTGGGCCGGTTGGCGTTGTTGGCCTGCAGCGCCGCGCGCACGTCGTCGCCACTGATGCCCAGGTCGTTCAGCGCAAACGGGTTCAGCGCCACCCGCACCGCCGGCAGCGAGCCGCCGCCCAGGGTGACATCGCCCACGCCCTCGACCTGCAGCAGCCGCTGGCTGACGATGTTGCTCACGGCGTCGTAAATCTGCCCCGGCGTGCGCGACGTGGACGTGAGCGCCAGGATCATGAACGGCTGCGCCGCCGGGTTGGCCTTGCGGTAGGTGGGGTTGGTGCGCAGATCGGCCGGCAAGTCCACCCGCGCCGCGTTGATGGCGGCCTGCACGTCGCGCGCGGCGCTGTCGATGTTGCGATCGATGTCGAACTGCAGCACCACGCGCGACGAGCCGGTGCGGCTGTTGGAGCTCATCTCGTTGACGCCCGAGATGACGCCCAGCGTGCGCTCCAGCGGCGTGGCCACGGTGCGCGCCATATCGGCCGGGCTGGCCCCGGCCAGGTTGGCACTGACAAAGATGACCGGAAAGTCGACCGAAGGCAGCCGCGCCACGGGCAGCAGCAGGTAGGCGGCAATGCCCGACAGCGCCAGGCCGAGCGTGAGCAGGACGGTGGCGATGGGGCGTTGGATGAAGGGGCGTGAGAGGTTCATGCGCCACCTCTCGCTGGGCTTGTTGGGTGCGCCGCGCGCTGCCCTGCCCGACGAACCGTTCGAGCCGAGCTCACCACCGTTCGGGTTGAGCTTGTCGAAGCCCTGTCCCAATAGACCGGTTCGCGCTCAAGGTGGCGCGGTATGCCGGGAAGTGCGCCCGGCGGCGCAGTCCCTTTCTTTGCTTCGCCAAAGAAAGGAACCAAAGAAAGGCGACCCCACTGGCCGTGTCCCCTGCGCTTCGCTCCGGGGCAGCCTGCGATGCTCAGGCCTGGGGCGGCGCTGCGGAACTCGCTGCGCGCCTGCGGCGCTTCGCTCAAACAACCGCAGCGAGTCAGTCCACAAAGCCTGGGCATGCTGCGCTGCCCAGGCCCGCCCCAGCCCTTGCGCTTCTCGGCACGGCCAGAGGGGATCTCGGGAACAACACGGGCCATCGCTGCGCTCGGCCTCGAAATCCGGGTTTCAGCCCAAGGCCGAGCGCAGCGATGACCCGTGCGTTCCCCCACACCCTTCTGTCTGCGCCGAGGCGCGCAGTGGGCGGGGTGAGCGGGTGCGCCGCAGGACGCGCACGCTGCGTGATCTGACTCGCCGCAGCTGTTTGAACGTAGCGCTGCAAGCGCGCAGTGAGTTCTGCGGCGCACCCCGCCCGCGAGCACCGCAGGTTGCCCGCAGCGAAGCGCAGGGTCGCTGACAGCAGGGTCGCCTTTTCTTTGCCTACTTTCTTTTGGCGACGCAAAAGAAAGTAGGTGCGCCGCCGGGCGCACATCCCGGCCAGCAGGCGCATCCAACACAACACCAACACCAACAACCCAAGGCTTCGACAAGCTCAGCCCGAACGGCGAATGCAAAAGGCCCCAGCGGCCCAGAGCCCCCTCAGCGTGCATGCTCCACCTCTGAAACACCCGCCACCGGCCCCTGCTCCCCAAACCTGCGCCCCAACCTGTCAAACCACAGGTAGATCACCGGCGTGGTGAACAAGGTCAGCAACTGGCTCAGCACCAGGCCGCCAAAAATCGCCAGACCCAGCGGCCGCCGCAGCTCGGCCCCGTCGCCATACGCCAGCATCAGCGGAATCGCCGCGGCCAGCGCCGCCAGCGTGGTCATCAGAATGGGGCGAAAGCGCAGCAGCGCCGCCTGGTGGATGGCCTCCTGCGGTGACTTGCCCTGCCCGCGCTCGGCTTCGATCGCGAAGTCAATCATCATGATCGCGTTCTTCTTCACGATGCCGATCAGCAGCACCAGGCCGATGATGCCCACCACGTCGAGCGCGTGGCCCGTGACCATCAGCGCCAGCAGCGCGCCGATGCCGGCCGAGGGCAGCGTGGACAAAATCGTCAGCGGGTGCACATAGCTCTCGTACAGCACGCCCAGCACGATGTACACGCACACCACCGCGGCCAGCATCAGCCACAGCTGGTTGGCCAGCGACTTCTCGTAGGCACCGGCAGCGCCGGTCATGCGCAGGCTCAGGGTGTCGGGCAGGCCTTCGGCGCGGGCGGCGTCCAGCACGGCCTGCACTGCGGCGCCCAGGCTCACGCCCGGCGCGGTGTCAAAGCCCACCGTCGCCGCCGGGTACTGCCCCACGCGCAGCACCTGCAGCGGCGCCGGCTCTTCCACCACCTCGGCAAAGCTCGACAGCGGCGTGGTGCCGCCGCCGCTGGTCTTGACCTGCAAGTCGCGCAGCGTGTGCAGCGTGGCGGCCTCGTCGCGCTGCGCCTCCAGAATCACGCGGTAGTGGTTGGTCTCGGTGAAGATGGTCGAGACAATGCGCTGGCCAAAGGCGTTGTAGAGCGTGTTGTCCAGGCTGCTGGCCGTCACGCCCAGGCGGGCCGCCGTGTCGCGGTCGATTTTGACCATGGCCGCCAGGCCGGTGGCACCAGCGTCGGTCGTGGGGTTGCGCACCTCGGGCACCTGCTGCAGGCGTTTGACCAGGCGCTGTGCCCAGTCGTTGACCAGGGTGGTGTCCACGCCTTCGATGTCAAAGCGGAACTCGGTTGGCCCGCTGGCCGAATCCACCGTCAAATCCTGCGTGGGCTGCAGGTACAGCTGCACGCCCGCCACGTGGTGCGCCACGGCATCGCGCAGGCGCTGCATGATGGCCGCCTCAGACTCATCGAACATGCCGCGCGGGCGCAGGTTCACCGTCAGCTTGCCGGCCGACAGCATGCTGTTGTTGTTGGCGTCCACCCCCACCACGGCGCTGACGGACTGCACCGCCGCATCGGCCAGCACGGTGCGCGCCGCCGCCTGCTGCAAGGCGGCCATGCGCTCGAACGACACGTCCGACGCCGCCTGCACCCGCCCCTGCAGCTGCCCCGTGCTCTGCGTGGGAAACAGCGACTTGGGGATGGCCCAGTACAGCAGCACCGTCAGCACCAGGGTGGCCAGCGCCACCAGCAGGGTGAAGGTCTGGCGCGCCAGCACCCATTGCAGGCCGCGGTCGTACTGGGCGACCAGGCCGTCCAGCCGCGCCTGCACCCAGCGGCCGAGGCGGCTGTGCACCTCGCTGAGCGGCTCCAGCCAACGCGCCGACATCATGGGCACCAGGGTCAGCGACACCAGGGCCGAGATCAAAATGGTGATCGCCAGCGTCACCGCAAACTCGCGGAACAGGCGGCCAATCACCTCCTGCATGAAGAGCAGCGGGATCAGCACCGCAATCAGCGACACCGTGAGCGAGATGATGGTGAAGCCGATCTCGCCCGCCCCCTCCATCGCCGCCTTGAACGGCGGCTTGCCCATTTCGCGGTGGCGCGAGATGTTCTCGATCATCACGATCGCGTCGTCCACCACAAAGCCTGTGGCAATCGTCAGCGCCATCAAACTCAGGTTGTTCAGCGAATAGCCCAGCAGATACATCGCCGCCACCGTGCCGATCAGCGAAATCGGCACCGCGATGCTGGCGATCAGCGTGGCGCGCAGGCTGTGCAAGAAGAAAAAGATCACCAGCACCACCATCACCACGGCCAGCAGCAGCTCCATCTGCACATGCTCCACCGACGAGCGGATGCCCAGCGTGCGGTCCGACAACACCTCCATGCGCACGCTTTGCGGCAGGCTGGCGCCCAGGCGCGGCAGCTCGCGCTGGATGGCGTCCACCGTCTGAATCACGTTCGCGCCCGGCTGGCGCTGCACGCTGACGATGATGGCCGGGTTCAACGCCGGCTGGGCGTTATTTTCAGATGTTTTGGGCGACATGTCGGCGCCCACATTGCGTGGTGCGCTATCATTTTTGATACCCGTCCAGGCGCCCAGGCGGTCGTTCTCGGCGCCCTGCACCACCCGCGCCACGTCCTTCAGGCGGATCGGCGCACCGTTTTGGTAGCCCACCACCAGCTCGCGGTACTGCTCGGCCGTCAGCAACTGGTCGTTGGCGTTGATCGTGTACTGGCGCTTGGGCCCGTCAAAACTGCCCTTGGCGCTGCTGACGTTGCCCGCGCTGATGGCGCTGCTCACCGCGTCCAGCCCCAGGCCCATGGCGCCCAGCGCGTCGGCATTGCTCTGCACCCGCACGGCAGGCCGCTGGCCGCCCGCCAGCGTCACCAGGCCCACCCCGCTGATCTGGCTGATCTTCAGCGCCAGCCGGGTGTTGACCATGTTCTGCACCTCGTTCAGCGGCAGGCTGTTGGAGGTGATGGCCAGTTGCAGCACCGGCGCATCCGCCGGGTTGACCTTGGCGTAGATCGGCGGCGCCGGCAAATCGGCCGGCAGCAGCGGCGTGGCCGCGTTGATGGCCGCCTGCACCTCCTGCTCGGCCGTGTCCATGCCTAAGTTCAGCGCGAACTGCAGCGTGACCACCGACACCCCCGCCCCGCTGACGCTGCCCATGCGCTCCAGCCCCGACATCTGGCCAAACTGCCGCTCCAGCGGCGCCGTCACCGTGCGGCTCATCACGTCCGGGCTGGCGCCCGGGTACAGCGTCTGCACCTGGATCGTCGGGTAATCCACCTGCGGCAGCGCCGCAATAGGCAGCATGCGCAAGCCCAGCAACCCCGCCAGCACGATGGCCAGCATGAACAGCGCCGTGGCGACGGGGCGCTGGATGAAGAGGCGGGAGAGGTTCATCGTGCCTCTCCCCAACGGCGGGCTGGCCCGTCCGCGCGCCATCCTTCACCACGCCGGACGTCGCAGCGCCACGCGGCAGGTTCTTGACAGGACCTAATAAAAGACCTATTTTTAGGTCTTTTAAAGGGTCTTGACATGTCACACCCCATCCACGCCAACATAGCCGCGAGCATCTCGGAGCTCAAGGCCAATCCCATGAAAGTCGTTGCCAGCGGTGGCGGCATGCCGATTGCCGTGCTCAATCGCAACGCCCCCGCGTTTTATTGTGTGCCGGCCGTCGCCTACGAGGCCATGATGGACCTGATCGACGACCAACAACTGCGCCGCCTGATCGAGCAGCGTGCCCACGAAGCAGCCGTCGCGGTCGAACTGGATGACCTATAAGCTTCAATTCAAGGTCTCCGCGCTCAAGGAATGGCACAAGCTGGACGCCACGGTTCGCCAGCAGTTCAAAAGCAAGCTGCGCGAGCGACTTGAGACGCCACGGGTGCCCTCCGCCGCCCTGCATGGATTGAAGGATGCATACAAGATCAAGCTCCGTCAGTCTGGTTATCGGTTGGTGTATCAAGTGGAAGACCACATCCTGGTCGTGACGGTCATCGCCGTGGGCAAGCGCGACCGAAACTGGGTGTACGAAACAGCGCTGGCACGGTTGAAGCCTTGAGGGGTCTGAACTGACCGCAGGCCGGGACCCACCGCCCTGCCGGGCCCAACGCGGGTCAAGGCGCCCAGTATGGCGAGCACCTTTTGCTGCACCTCCTGCTCGGCCGTGTCCATGCCCAGATTCAGCGCGAACTGCAGCGTGACCACCGACACCCCCGCCCCGCTGACGCTGCCCATGCGCTCCAGCCCCGACATCTGGCCAAACTGCCGCTCCAGCGGCGCTGTGACCGTGCGGCTCATCACATCCGGGCTGGCGCCCGGGTACAGCGTCTGCACCTGGATCGTCGGGTAATCCACCTGCGGCAGCGCCGCCACCGGCAGCATGCGCAAGCCCAGCAGCCCCGCCAGCACGATGGCCAGCATGAACAGCGCCGTGGCGACGGGGCGCTGGATGAAGAGGCGGGAGAGGTTCATGGGCTTGCTCTGCTCGCCGTAATCAACTGACCGACTTCGGATTAGCCCAACGAAACGCTTTTCGAAGCAACTCTAACTGCCGCGACAGTCGATCCCTCCCAGCGAGAAGATCGTTGTACACATTAGCCTCATCCAACGAATGAAAATATTCTGCATTATGGATATGAAACCATATCAACTCTCGAGCATAGGTTTGCAATTGAAAACAATAAAGCCGAGCGCGATCCGAATCTTCTCCAGCGTGAATATTTTTATTTCTATAATCTCTGAGATGCTCAAGCACTTGTCTATGATATTTATCATCGACAAAAAAAGCAGCGCATCTCTGAACAACTTTATCATAATCCGCATACACTGGGGACGCCAGTGATTCTACGGCGCCCCAAAGACGCACAAAAGCCGCATTTTGATCGGAATCATCCAATGCACGAACATAACGAAGAAGCGCAGATATTATTTTTTCACCATAACTGCATTGGGAGATTTTCTTATAAGCCCAACGACAATTTTTATTTACCACCTTCATATTTTTGAATTTATGAACTTTCGTCTCTTTGAATTCAGGCTCAAACCAAATTCCATTAGTTGCCCTATCTCCCTCTTCGGTATGAAGCGTATGCGCAGCGCCCAATCGAATGGCATTAATTGGCTTAAATTGCGCACCCCCGAAGCTATACTGCATCGAAACATTACCCATCAAACACCAAAGCGATCGCTGCAGATCCAATGCCTTAAAAGCTTTGCTAATCGCGCCGTCAGCGGATTTTGACTTGATTTTAATAGTAATGTTGCAATAACCATGAGGCGCAACCGAAATTTGCTCTCTATATTCAGACAATAATTGATTACGCGCCAATGAAAATTTTCGACGAAACCCCGTTCTCAAAAAATTTATATCCGCATCCAAAATCTTCACTCGCCTGGGAACATCACTCGAATCAATAGACATTGAAGTGAGCAAATAGTAAATCGACTCCTTACTTGCCAAAAGCCTATCAAATTCTTTATTAATTGCCACCAAAAAATCGGGGGACGTCAAATTTTCGCCCGCACCAAACAAACCTCGCCACACGAGCGCAGACGTATCAAAATCTTCAGCTGCCGCTGGAAAATTCAACATCGAACACAAAACAAGCACATCTGCTTGAACATTAAAATCAGAAAAAGAAACCCCGCCAGACGCATCGATATTTCGACTGCTACCTATTTTTTTTATTACCAATTCAGGCTGAAAGCGCTGTGAATTTTTCCACTTTATCGCCATTTAAGTTCACAGCCTTCCGCAGATATCAATGCAGCGCCAGCGGCTTGACCGAATTCACTGAAATCCAGGAAATCTCGTGACGCGTTGTTGGCGTCAGTGCGCACTACGCTGCTGCCTCCAAATTCCAAACTCACTGCCCCGCCTCCCGCGCCCTGCGCCTTTCCCTCAACTCCCGCAAATACGCGCCCCGCTCCTCAGGCGGCATGGCGAGCACTTTTTGCTGCACCTCAGGCGGCAGGCGGTCCCACCAGACGGGGCGGCTGGCGGGGTCGGCCAACGGGTCCGCACGGGGAGCGCTGGCGGCGGCGCCGGATGCTCCCGCAGTTACTCCTGAATTTGTAGCTACATCCTGTTTGTTCACGCCGACATCTGGCAATTTTTGCTGATCTTCTGCGCGGCTGCCTGCACCAGCGCCCGAGCCGCTGGCCGCTTCGCGCACAGGGACACTGCCGGGTGCGGTTGCGGGGGTGGGTGCGGGCACCGCCGCCGCACCGGGCGCGCTGGCGCCGCCGCGTGGCGGGCTGCTGGCGCCCGCCGGTCCCGATGCGCCACCCCGGGGGCCGCCGCCGGTCTGCACCTTGCCGCCGTCCTTGACCCGGTCGCCGCCTTCGGTGACGACGCGCTCGCCGGCTTGCACGCCTTTTTCGATCAGCACCTGCTCCACGGTGGCCAGGCCACGGGTAACGGGGCGCATGTGGGCCACGCGCTCGTCGTCCACCACGTAGACGTAGTCGCCCTGTGGGCCGGTGCGCACGGCGGTGACGGGCACCAGCACGCCGCTGGCGGTGCCCAATTGCAGGCGCACGTTGACGAACTGGTTGGGGAACAGGCGCCCCTCGCCATTGGCAAAGCGGGCCTTGGCCCGGACGGTGCCGGTGGCGGTGTTGATCTGGTTGTCCAGCGTGAGAAAGCTGCCTTCGCCCAGTTGCTGGCTGCGCTCGCGGTTCCAGACAGCCACGGGCAGCTTGCCGCCCTTTTGCGCCGCCAGCACGTCGGGCACGCGGTCTTGCGGCACGGCAAACACCACGTCGATGGGGTCCATCTGGGTGACGGTGGCGATGCCGGTGGCGCTGTTGGCGGTGACCAGGTTGCCGGGGTCGACCGCGCGCAGGCCAATGCGGCCGTCGATGGGCGAGCGGATGGTGGTGTAGCCCAGGTTGATCTGCGCGTTGCGCTCGGCGGCGCGGTCGGCCTCCAGCGTGCCCTCCAGCTGCTTGACCAGGGCGGCCTGGGTGTCGACATCCTGCCGGGCGATGGAGTCCTGCTTCCACAGCGTCTGGTAGCGCTGCAGGGTGACGCGGGCCACGGCCAGTTGGGCCTCGTCCTTGGCGCGCTGGCCCTTGGCCTGGTTCAGGGCCTGCTCGTAGCTGCGCGGGTCGATGCGGGCCAGCACCTGGCCCTTCTTGACGGCCTGGCCTTCGGTGAACAGCAGCTCGGTCAGCACGCCGCCGACCTGCGGCACCAGGGTGGCGGTGACGGCGGGGGTGACGGTGCCCAAGGCGTCGATCAGCACCGGCAACTGGCCCTGCTGCACGCGCGCCAGCCCCACGGTGACGCCGCCGCCCGCGCCGCCAAACCGGCCGCCGCCCGGACCGCCGGGGCCGCCCGCGGCGGCGCCGACCGGGGTCTTGGCGCGCTGCACCAGGTACCAGGCGCCACCCACCAAGCCGCCGATGAACAGCAGGGTCAACAGCCAGGCCGGCCAGCGGCGGCGCGGCGCGGCAGAGGGTTCGGGCAGAGCGGGACCTGGGGTGGAATCGGACATGGGCTGGGGCTTGGCGACTGGGGTGGCGCCCGGCCCCACGCAGGGCGAGGCTGGGCGCAACGTAACAATGCGCATCGTAGCCGCGCCGATCGAGGGCTCCGGCAACCGGCCGTTGAAGAAATGTAAAGTTGGCCGCCCGGCCCGTGTCGCGCCGGGAGGTTCAGCAGCCATGCGTCTTGATGATTTGATTTTTTCCCAGGGTTTTGGGGTGCGGCGCCTGTGCGCGGGCCTGATCGCGGCCGGGCGCGTGGCGGTGGACGGCAAGGTGCGGACCGATCCGGCCACGCCCATCGACGTGACCGCGCCGGGCCTGACGTTCAGCGTCGAGGGCACGCCGTGGCCGTACCAGCCGCGCGCCTACCTGATGCTGCACAAGCCGGCGGGTTACGAATGCTCGCAGCGGCCCAGCGCCTGGCCCAGCGTGCTGAGCCTGCTGCCGGCGCCGCTGCGCCAGCGCCCGACGTCGGGCAAGGTGGCCGGGGTGCAGCCGGTGGGCCGGCTCGACCAGGACACCACCGGCCTGCTGCTGTTGTCGGACGACGGCGCCTTCTTGCACCGCATGAGCTCGCCCAAGCGGCACGTGCCCAAGGTGTACGAGGCGCAGACCCGCCACCCGCTGGACGAGCGCCAGTTGGCGCGCCTGCGCGAAGGCGTGGTGCTGAACGACGACCCGCGGCCGGTGCGCGCCGCCGATTGCGCGGCCCTGGACAGCCACCGGCTCAGCCTGACCCTGACCGAGGGCAAGTACCACCAGGTCAAGCGCATGGTGGCGGCGGTGGGCAACCGGGTCGAAACGCTACACCGGGCGCGCATCGGCGGCCTGGTGCTGCCGGCGGATCTGGCGCCGGGGCAGTGGCGCTGGCTGGGTGCGCGGGAGTTGGAGCTGCTGGTGGGGGATTCGGGCGTTGGTTAGTGGTCTTTTGGGGCGGATGTCGGCGTCTAATCTTCCTGGGGTGCTATGGTTTTTGGGGGTTTCCAGGCTCTTGCAGTGTTGGATGTGACGCTGCGCGCCCGGGGGCTCGCGGAAGACATAATTTAGTGGTCTTTTAGAGCGCATGTCGGTGTCCAATCGTCCTGAGCTGCTATGGTTTTTGGGGGTTCCCAGGCGTTGAGGTGTTGGATGTGCGGCTGGCCGGGAAGTGCGCCCGGCCAGCAGGCGCATCCAACACAACACCAACACCAACACCAACACCAACAACCCAGAGCTTCGACCAGCTCAGCCCGAACGGCGAATGCAAAAGGCCCCAGCGGCCCAGAGCCCGAAAACCCAAGCAAGCAAGGACAAGCCCCTGCGCTACCATGCGCACTCTCTCAGCCCTCCCAAAGATCAGGAGACCCTTGTGACGATGAAACGCCGCGATTTCGCCCTGACCCTGCCAGCCCTGGCCGCCCTGCCGCACAGCGCGGTGCTGGCCCAATCGCGCCGCGACGCGCTGGTGCTGGGCATCACGCTGGAGCCCCCGGGCCTGGACCCCACGGCGGGCGCCGCGTCGGCCATCGCCGAGGTGGTGCTGTACAACCTGTTCGAGACGCTGACCAAGATCAACGCCGACGGCAGCGTCGGCCCGCTGCTGGCCGAGCGCTGGGAAGTCTCGCCCGATCTGCGCACCACCACCTTCTTCCTGCGCAAGGGCGTCACCTTCAGCAACGGCGAGCCGTGCAACGCCGCCGCCGTCAAGTTCTCCTTCGAGCGCGCCGCCGGCGAAAAAAGCACCAACAAGGACAAACGCACCTTCGCCGCCATGGACAGCGTGCGCGTGGTCGACGAGCACACCGTGGTGGTCATCAACAAGGAGCCGGACCCGGACTTTTTGTTCTACCTCGGCCAGGCCACGGCCATCATCGTCGAGCCCAAGAGCGCCGCCGACAACGCCAGCAAGCCGGTCGGCACCGGGCCGTACCAGCTCGACAACTGGTCCAGGGGCTCGTCCATCGGCCTCAAGGCCTGGCCGGGCTACCGCAACCCTGGCGCCATCAAGATCAAGCGCGCCACCTTCCGCTTCATCACCGACCCGGCGGCTCAGGTGGCGGCGGTGCTGTCGGGCGACGTGGACGTGTTCGCGCGCGTCACGCCGCGCGGGCTGGCGCAGTTCAAGTCCAACCCGCGCCTGCAGACCGTGATCACCGGCTCGCGCGCCAAGACCGTGCTGGCCATGAACAACGCGCGCAAGCCGCTCAGCGACGTGCGCGTGCGCCGCGCCGTCTGCGCCGCCATCGACCGCAAGGCGGTGATCGCCGGCGCCGGCGACGGCCTGGGCGTGCCCATCGGCAGCCATTACGTGCCCGGCGCGGCCGGTTACGTGGACACCACCGGCGTCAACCCCTACAACCCCGACAAGGCCCGCGCCCTGCTCAAGGAAGCCGGCGTCACCACCCCGCTGGAGCTGAGCCTGGTGCTGCCGCCACCACCCTACGCGCGCCAGGGCGGCGAGGTGGTGGTGGCGCAGCTGGCGCAGGTCGGCATCGTGGCCAAGGTACAGAACGTGGAATGGGCGCAGTGGCTGGCCAACACCTACGGCGGCCCCAAGAACTACGACCTGACCATCATCAGCCACGTCGAGCCCTTCGATCTGGCCAACTTCACCAAGCCGGACTACTACTGGGGCTACAACAACCCCAAGTTCAACGAACTGTTCAGCAAGATCAAGACCACCGCCAACCTGGCCGAACGCAACAAGCTGCTGGGCGACGCGCAACGCCTGCTGGCCGAGGACGCCGTGCTCGACTGGCTGTACCAGCCGCAGTGGGTGACGGTGGCCGCCAAGCGCGTGCAGGGCTTGTGGAAGGACATGCCGATCTTCGTCAACGACCTGTCGGGGCTGAGCCTGGGCTGAGCTTTAAAATACTCCTGAAATCATAGCTACCCAGGCTTTATTCACGCCGGGGTATTGCTTTTTTTAATCGTTTTTCTCCATGAACCCCGAGCTGCACGCCCTGAGCGCCCACGAGCTGCTGGCCGGCTACCGCACGCGCGCCTTTTCTCCGGTGGAAGTGCTCCAGGCGGTGCTGGCGCGCATCGAGCGCTGGGAGCCGCACATCGCCGCCACCTACCTGCCCCGGCCCGAGGCGGCGCTGGACCAGGCGCGCGCGGCCGAGGCGCGCTGGCTGCGCGGCGAGCCCTGCGGCACCCTGGACGGCGTGCCGGTGACGGTGAAGGACAACATCGCCACCCAGGGCGACCCGGTGCCGTTGGGCACGCGCGCCGTGCCGCCGGTGCCGGCCGGCGCCGACGCGCCCCCGGCGGCGCGCCTGCGCGAGGCCGGCGCCGTGCTGGTCAGCAAGACCACCATGCCCGACTACGGCATGCTGTCCTCGGGGCTGTCCAGCTTTCACCCGCTGTCGCGCAACCCTTGGGACGTGGCGCTCACGCCCGGCGGCTCCAGCGCCGGCGCCGGCGCGGCGGCGGCGGCCGGCTACGGGCCGCTGCACCTGGGCACCGACATCGGCGGCTCGATCCGCCTGCCGGCGGCCTGGTGCGGCGTGGTCGGCCTGAAACCCAGCCTGGGCCGGGTGCCGATCGACCCGCCCTACATGGGCCGCGCCGCCGGCCCCATGACCCGCACGGTGGCCGACGCCGCCCTGCTGATGCAAGTGCTGGCCCGCCCCGACGCGCGCGACAGCATGAGCCTGCCGCCGCAGGCCATCGACTGGTCGCTGGCCTGGCGGCAAGACAAACCGCTGCGGGGCCTGCGCATCGGCTTGCTGCTGGACGCCGGCTGCGGCCTGCCGGTGGTGCCGCCTGTCGGCGTGGCGATTACCCACGCCGCTCATCTTTTTGAAGCACACGGGGCGCGCGTCGATACCCTGGCGCCGTTCATGACGCCCGAGATGCTGGACGGCCTGGACCACTTCTGGCGCATGCGCTCGATGCTCGAGCTGGACGCGTTGGACGCGCCGGCGCGCGCCAGCGTGCTGCCCGTCATCCGCGCCTGGGCCGACAGCGCGCGGGGCATGAGCGGGGCCGAGGTGTTCCGCGCCTACGCGCAGACGCACGCCACGCGGGTGGCCACCACACGGGCCATGCAGGGCTTCGACTACGTCATCTCGCCGGTCTCGCCCAACGCCCCGGCGCCGGCCGAATGGGCTTCGCCCACCAACGACCCGCTGCGCGGGCTGGAGCACATCGGCTTCACCGTGCCCTTCAACATGGGCGAGCAGCCGGCCGTGTCGGTCAACTGCGGCTACATGGATTCGCCGGCCACGCCGGGCGCCAAGCTGCCCATCGGCCTGCAGATCGCCGGCCAGCGCTTCGACGACCTGGGCGTGCTGCAGATGGCGCGCGCTTTCGAGCAGTTGCGCGGCCCCCAGCGCCCCTGGCCGGAGCCCCCACCGGCGACATGAATGCCCGGCGTTCGTAGAATGGGCCGGTGACTTTCCCGCTCAACCCCGACCTGCACTGCCATTCCACCACCTCCGACGGCACGCTGACGCCCGAGGAACTGGCCACCCGCGCCAAGGCCAATGGCGTCGATCTGTGGGCGTTGACCGACCACGACGAGATGGGCGGCCAGCAGCGCGCGCTGGCCGCGGCGCGTGCCGTGGGCCTGAAATACCTGACCGGGGTGGAGGTGTCGGTCACCTTCGCCGACAGCACGGTGCACATCGTCGGCCTGGGCTTCGACCACACCGACCCGCGCCTGGCCCAGGGCCTGGAGGACACGCGCGACGGGCGCGGCCCGCGCGCGCGCGAAATGGCGGCCCAATTGGCCAAGGTCGGCATCCCCGGCGCCTACGAGGGCGCGCTCAAGTACGTCGGCAACCCGAAACTGATCTCGCGCACGCATTTCGCGCGTTTTCTGGTCGAAACCGGCATCTGCCGGGACACCTCCGAGGTGTTCCGCAAGTACCTGGCCGAGGGCAAGCCCGGCTTCGTGCCGCACCGCTGGGCCAAGCTGGGCGACGCCCTGCGGTGGATCACCCAGGCCGGCGGCGTGGCCGTCATTGCCCACCCGGCGCGCTACAACTTCTCGGCCACGGTGGAGTACGCCTTGTTTTCCGAATTCAAGGAGCACGGCGGCCAGGGCGTGGAGGTGGTCACCGGCAGCCACACGGCGGCCGAGGCCGTGAAGTACGCCGGCATGGCGCAAGAATTTGGCCTGGCCGCCTCGCGCGGCAGCGACTTCCACAGCCCCGAGGAAAGCCACGCCGACCTGGGCAGCCTGCCGCCGCTGCCGCCGCGGCTGACCCCGGTGTGGTCGCTGCTGCAAGAGCGCGTGCACTGAAACCGCCGCCATGGCCCAGTACTTCAGCGTCCACCCCGACAACCCCCAGCCCCGGCTGCTCAAGCAGGCCGCCGCCCTGCTGCAGCGCGGCGGCGTACTGGCCGTGCCCACCGATTCCAGCTACGCGCTGGCCTGCCACCTGGACGACAAGGCCGCCATCGACAGCTTGCGCCGCATCCGCCAGATCGACGACAAGCACCACCTGACCCTGCTGTGCCGCGACCTGCGCGAGCTGGCCAGCTACGCGCGGGTCGACAACACCCAGTTTCGCCTGCTCAAGCTGGGCACGCCCGGGCCGTTTACCTTCATCCTGGAAGCCAGCAAGGAAGTGCCGCGCCGGGTCAGCCACCCGCAGCGCAAGACCATCGGCCTGCGCGTGCCCGACCACAAGGCGCTGCTGGAACTGATTGAACTGCACGGCGCGCCGCTGCTGGCCACCACCCTGATCCTGCCGGGCGAAACCGACCCGTTGAACGACCCCGAGGCCATCCGCGACCAGCTCGAACACCAGCTCGCCGGCGTGGTCGACGCCGGGGCCTGCCCGCTGGAGCCCACCACCGTGATCGATTTGACCGGCGACGTGCCCGAGGTGCTGCGCCGCGGCGGGGGCGATCCGGCCGCGCTGGGGCTGTGACGCGCGCCCTGATGCGACAATCGACGGGTGGATTTCAACAACATCATTCAGACCCTGGCGGTCTACGCCCTGCCCGTCATCTTCGCCATCACCATCCATGAAGCCGCGCACGGCTACGTGGCGCAGCGCCTGGGCGACCCCACCGCCGCCATGCTGGGGCGGGTGACGCTCAACCCGCTCAAGCACATCGACCCGATTGGCACCATCCTGATGCCGGTGGCCCTGCTGCTGCTGACCAAGGGCGCCTTCGTGTTCGGCTACGCCAAGCCGGTGCCGGTGCGCTTCGACCAGCTGCGCCACCCCAAGCGCGACATGATCTCGGTGGCCGCCGCCGGCCCGGTGTCCAACCTGATCCAGGCCCTGCTCTGGGGCATGCTGCTGGTGGTGCTGGTCGGGCTGGAGACGCAGGAACGCTTCTTCGTGGCCATGGCCCAGGCCGGCGTGCTGGTCAACGTGCTGCTGGCGGTGTTCAACCTGTTTCCCGTGCCGCCGCTGGACGGCGGGCGCGTGCTGGTGGGCCTGCTGCCCACGCGTGCCGCCATCGCCGTGTCGCGCATCGAGCCCTACGGCTTTTTCATCGTCGTGGCGCTGGTGCTGGCCGGCGTGCTGTCCACGCTTTGGATCATGCCGCTGACCGAGCTCACCCTGGCGCTGCTGAACCTGCTGCTGGCGCCACTGAAGGCGCTGTTTTCCTGATTTTTCGCTGTCCCCATGACCTCCACCTTGCGTGTTCTCACCGGCATCACCACCACCGGCACCCCCCACCTGGGCAACTACGTCGGCGCCATCCGCCCCACCGTGCGCGCCAGCCGGCAGCCCGGCACGCAGAGCTTTCTGTTCCTGGCCGACTACCACGCCCTGATCAAGTGCGACGACCCGGCCCGCGTGCAACGCAGCACGCTGGAGATCGCCGCCAGCTGGCTGGCCGCCGGGCTCGACCCGGAGCAGGTCACCTTCTACCGCCAGTCCGACATCCCCGAGATCCCCGAGCTGACCTGGCTGCTGACCTGCGTCACCGGCAAGGGCCTGCTGAACCGCGCGCACGCCTACAAGGCCGTGCTGGACAAGAATGCGGCGGCGGGCGTGGATGCCGACACCGACGTCACGGCCGGGCTGTTCATGTACCCGGTGCTGATGGCCGCCGACATTTTGATGTTCAATGCGAACGTCGTGCCCGTCGGCCGCGACCAGGTCCAGCACATCGAGATGGCGCGCGACATGGCGGCCAGCTTCAACCACCTGTACGGCGAGCACCTGACCCTGCCCGAGGCCGGGATCGACGACAACGTGGCCCTGCTGCCCGGCCTGGACGGGCGCAAGATGAGCAAGAGCTACGACAACGTGATCGCCTTGTTCGGCCCAAGCGAACAGTTGCGTCGGCAGATCCTGTCCATCGTCACCGATTCGCGCGCGCCGGGCGAGCCCAAATCCACCGAGGGCTCGGCCCTGTTCCAGATCTACCGCGCCTTCGCCAGCAACGAGGAGACGGCGGCCTTTGCCCAGGCTTTTGCCCAAGGCATCGCCTGGGGCGACGCCAAGCAGCAGCTGTTTGAGCGCATCGAGCGCGAGATCGGCCCCATGCGCGAGCGCTACCAGCACCTGATGGCCTACCCCGAGGAGGTCGAGCGCCTGCTGCTGGCCGGCGCCAGCAAGGCGCGCGCCGTGGCCACGCCCTTTTTGCGCGAGCTGCGCCAGGCCGCCGGCCTGCGCCCCCTCACCGCCCAATTGGCGGCGCGCGCCGAGAACAAGCCGGCCAAGCAGGAGCTGCCCAGCTTCAAGCAGTACCGCGAGAGCGACGGGCGCTTTTATTTCAAGCTGACCGGGCCCGACGGCGCCGTGCTGCTGCAAAGCCTAGGTTTTGAGTCGCCGCGCGAGGCCGGACAGATCGTCAAACGCCTGCAAACCGAAGGCCCCCAGGCCTTGCCGGCGCTGGCGACCCACCTCGACAGCGGCGCCAGCGCGCCCGCCCAGGCGGTGGACGAGGCCCTGACCCGCTTGCACGAGGCACTGAAGGCCTGATACCCAGCGTCGGTCCGCATTTCCGACGTTCATCGTCGTTCCGATTGGCAGCCTCTGGTGCTTCAGTATTGGCACTCAGATACACTTAGAAAAATCCAAAAACATACCAAATATTTACCCCATCGTTTCGGAGTGTGGTCACATGGCCATTTATGTGATTGAGGACCACCCGCTGATGCGGGATGCGATGGTCATGCTGGTACGGCGCGTGCGCCCGGGTGCCGCGGTGGCCGAGCTGGCCCAGTTGTCCGAGCTTGCCGAAGCCATTGCCGCGCACGGCCCGCCCGAGCTGTTCTGCCTGGACCTGAAGCTGCCCGACACCCCGGATCTGTCGGGGGTGTCCCTGCTCAAAGGCCGCTTTCCGGACACGCCCCTGGCCGTCATCTCGGCCACCCCGGCGGCCGACGTCGAGGACGCCTGCCGCGAAGCCGGCGCCGACATCTACCTCGAAAAATCGGCCGGTGCCAGCGAGATCACCGCCGCCTTGCGCGCCCTGCTGGCCGACAGCCCCCTCGACGACGGCGAAGGCGGCGAGAGCGTACCGGCGGCCAACACCAAACTGTCGCGGCGCCAGCAGCAGCTGATCGGAATGCTCGATCGCGGGCTGTCCAACCGCGACATCGCCGCGGAGTTGGGCATCAGCGAGCACACCGTGAAGGTGCACCTGTGGCGGCTGTTCAAACGTCTGGGGGTAAAGAGCCGAACCCAGACCCTGCACTTTGCGCGCCAGAACGGTCTGCTGAATCTCTGAGCTCCGCCGGCTCGGCCGGCAGCGACGTGGCCACGATCTTGAACACCGAGCCGCGCCCGGCGACGGAGTACACCGACACCGGGTAGCCCAGCCGATCGGCCAGCAGGCGCACGATGGCCAGCCCCAGGCCAAAGCCCTCCTGGGTGCCGCTCTTGGGCACCTTGTAGAACTCTTCGAAGATCAAGGTCTGCTCGGCCGGCGCCAGGCCCGCGCCGGTGTCCCACACCTCCAGGTGGATGCCGTCCCGACGCCGCCGCGCCGCCAGCAGCACGCCGCCGCGCTCGGTGTAGCGCAGCGCATTGGCGATCAGGTTGCCCAGGATGCGGCGCAGCATGATCGGGTCGGTGTGCAAGCGCACGTCGACGGTGCGCAGGTGCAGGCGCAGGCCTTTCTGCCGGGCCATCGGCTCGAACTGCACCGCCAGCCCGGTCATCAGATCGGCCATCTCCACGGTGCGCGGCGCCAGCTCGAAGCGGCCGGTTTCCAGGCGGGCCAGGTCGAACAGCGAGTCGAACAGCGTGTGAATGGCCTGGGTGGACTGCAGTATCTTGGGCCCCAGCTCGCGCGCGCGCTCCGGCTCCTCGCTCAGCCACTCGGCGTAGATGCCCAGGGCGTGCACCGGCTGCTTCAGGTCGTGCGCGGCGTTGGTCAGAAAGCGCTCCTTGAAGCGCGCCATCTCCTGCGCCACCCGGGTTTGCCGCTGCAGCGACTCGATCAGCACCGCGTTGCTGTAGCGCAGCTCGTAGCCCTCGTGGTACCAGCGCCCCAGCCCGCGCGCCGTGCCCTGCAGCAGCAGCCCGTACAGCATCACCACCGCCGGCAATCCGACATCGATCCAGATCGGGGCAACGCCGACCCAGAACACCCGTCCGATCAGCACGCTGGCCAGCAGGGTGCACAGCAGGGTGACGAGGTAGTTGCGCGCGATGCGCGGGTGCGCCGCCAGCCACACCATGGCCACCGCCGTGCCCCAGGCCAGCATCAGCCAGCACACCATCTCGGCTTCCCGCGACATGCGGCCGTGGAACAGCAGGGGCGTCACACCCCAGGTGAAGGCGTTCAGGGGCCACAGCCAGGTCAGGCCGCGCTTGAAGCGGTGGCGTTCGGCCAAGGCGTGCTCGCGGACCTCCTCGTAGCGCGCCAACACCCGCCACCGCAGCACCACCATCACCGTGGCCAGGCCGAGCCAGGCCGCCAACAGCCCGCCGGGCGCGCCATCGAACACCAGGGTGCACATGATGACCACGCCCATGAGCATCGGCACCCGGGACGCCCGCTGGCCGTCCAGCAGGGTCTGAAACGCCATCGCCTCCATCCACCGCCCACGGTCGGGCTCGACGGTGGGGAGGGGCGAAGACAGCTCGCTCATTGGCACCGCGCTCCGGGGGTCGAGGAACGCGCTGGGATCGGCCACCGATCGCGGCGTCAGAAGCCCGGCGGCACCGGCACGTCGGCGCACTGCGCGCGATGACGCAACGCGTGCTCCATCACCACCAGCGCCAGCAGCGCCTCGGCAATCGGCGTGGCGCGGATGCCCACGCAGGGGTCGTGGCGGCCCTTGGTGATCAGTTCCACCGGCTCACCCGCGGTATTCAGGGACTGGCGCGGCACCAGGATCGAGCTGGTGGGTTTGATGGCCAGGGCCACCTCCAGGTCTTGTCCGGTGCTGATACCGCCCAGCACCCCACCGTCGTGGTTGCTGGCGAAACCGCCGCCCGGCAGCAAGGAGTCGCCATGCTGGCTGCCCCGGTGCGCCACGCTGGCGAAGCCGTCGCCGATTTCCACGCCCTTGACCGCGTTCAGGCCCAGCATGGCGTGGGCAATGTCGGCGTCCAGCCGGTCGTAGATCGGCTCGCCCAGGCCCAGCGGCACCTTCCGCGCGGTCACGCGCAGGCGCGCGCCGCACGAGTCGCCGCTCTTGCGCAAGGCGTTCATGTGTTCCTCAATGGCCGACACATCCGCCACCGGGGCAAAAAACGGGTTGTTGGGCACATGCTCCCAGCTATCGAAACCAATGGCCAACTCGCCGACGTGCGTCATGCAGCCCTGGAAGGTGGTGCCATACGCCTCGCGCAGCCATTTGCGCGCCACCGCGCCAGCGGCCACCGTGGGCGCGGTCAAACGCGCCGAGGAGCGCCCGCCGCCACGCGGATCGCGGATGCCGTACTTGCGCCAGTAGGTGTAGTCGGCGTGGCCGGGCCGGAACGTCTGCACGATGTCGCCGTAGTCCTTGCTGCGCTGGTCGGTGTTGCGAATCAGCAGGCAGATGGGCGTTCCGGTGGTCCGGCCTTCGTACACGCCAGAGAGAATTTCGACCTGATCGGCCTCGTTGCGCTGGGTGACGAACTTGCTGGTGCCGGGCCGGCGCCGGTCCAGCTCGGGCTGGATGTCGGCCTCGCTGAGGGCCATGCCCGGCGGGCAGCCGTCGATCACGCAGCCGATGGCCGGCCCGTGGGATTCACCAAAATTCGTGACGGCAAACAGGTTGCCGAGGGTATTGCCGCTCATGCCGCCGATTATCGCCAGCCCGGCGCGAACACGCCCAGCTCAGGGCAGGTTCGGCTCGGTGTGCTTGGTGTCCTCGTCCGGCCAGTCGCGGATGTAGGCCTTGAGCATGCGGTTTTCGAAGTTCTGGCTGTCCACCACGGCCTTGGCCACGTCGTAGAAGCTGACCACGCCCTGCAATTCCTGCCGGTCGATGACGGGCAGGTAGCGCGCATGGTGGTTCAGCATCATGCGGCGCACCTCGTCCATCTCGGTTTCCAGGGTGCAGATCAGCGGCCCCGGGTCCATGGCGCGGTACACCGACACGCCCACCAGCGAACCCCCGTTCTTGACCGACGCCTGGATCACTTCGCGGAACGTCAGGATGCCCACCACCCGCTCATGCGCCATGACCACCAGCGAGCCGATGTCGTGCTCGGACATGATCTGCGCGGCCTGCTGCAGGCTGTCTTCGGGGGTGATGGTGAACAAGGCGCCGCCCTTCAGGCGCAGGATGTCGCGAACTTTCATGCAAGGCACTCCGTCGTCGCCAATGGGCGCGGGTGTCGACGAATATAGCCCACAATAAAGCTCCCCCCGCGCCCGCGCCCTGGCGCGCGCCGGGAGCCCTGATGTGAGGAGACCCCATGCCCGGCTACGCCGATCCCGGATTCGACACCCTGTCCCTGCACGCCGGCACCCAGCCCGACCCGGCCACCGGCGCGCGCGCGGTGCCGATCCACCTGTCCACCTCGTTCGTGTTCGAGTCCAGCGACCAGGCCGCCGCCCTGTTCAACCTGGAGCGCGCCGGCCACGTCTACAGCCGCATCAGCAACCCCACCAACGCGGTGCTGGAGCAGCGCGTGGCGGCGCTGGAAGGCGGCATCGGCGCCATCACCACCGCCAGCGGCCAGGCCGCGCTGCACCTGGCCGTCAGCACGCTGATGGGCGCCGGCGGCCACATCGTCGCCAGCACCGCGCTGTACGGCGGCAGCCAGAACCTGCTGCACTACACCTTGCGCCGCTTCGGCATCGAGACCACCTTCGTCAAGCCGGGCGATCTGGACGCCTGGCGCGCCGCCCTGCGCCCCAACACGCGCCTGCTGTTCGGCGAAACCGTGGGCAACCCCGGCCTGGAGGTGCTGGACATCCCCGCCGTGGCCGACATCGCGCACGCCGCCGGCGTGCCGCTGCTGGTGGATTCGACCTTCACCACGCCCTACCTGCTGAAGCCCTTTGACCACGGGGCCGATCTGGTCTACCACTCGGCCACCAAGTTCCTGTCCGGCCACGGCACGGTGATCGGCGGCGTGCTGGTCGATGGCGGCGGCTTCGACTGGGAAGCCTCGGGCAAGTTCACCGAGCTGACCCAGCCCTACGACGGTTTTCACAACATGGTGTTCAGCGAGGAAAGCACCGTGGGCGCCTTCTTGCTGCGCGCGCGCCGCGAGGGCCTGCGCGACTTTGGCGCCTGCCTCAGCCCGCACAGCGCCTGGCTGATCCTGCAGGGCATCGAAACCCTGCCGCTGCGCATGGAAAAGCACCTGGCCAACACCGAGCGCGTGGTGCGCTTCCTGGCCGAACACCCCTTCGTGGCCCGTGTCGGCCACCCGCTGCTCGAATCGCACCCCAGCCACGCCTTGGCCAACCAGTTGCTCAGGCACGGCGCCAAGGGCGCGGGCAGCGTGTTCAGCTTTGACATCAAGGGCTCGCGCGACCAAGGCAAGGCCTTCATTGAAAGCCTGAAGCTGTTCAGCCACCTGGCCAACGTGGGCGATTGCCGCAGCCTGGTGATCCACCCGGCCAGCACCACGCACTTTCGCATGAGCGACGAGGCCCTGAGCGGCGCCGGCATCGGGCCGGGCACGATCCGCCTGTCGATCGGGCTGGAAGATGCCGACGATTTGATCGATGACCTGAAGCGGGCGCTGAAAGCCGCTGAGAAAGCGGGAGTCTGACATGCGAATTGACGTCAACGGCTCCCCCCTCTACGCCTACACCGGCGGCAAGGCCTTCGACCCGGCCCAGCCCACGGTGGTGTTCATCCATGGCGTGCTGAACGACCACAGCGTGTGGATTTTGCAAAGCCGCTACCTGGCGCACCACGGCTGGAACGTGCTGGCCATCGACCTACCAGGCCAGGGCAAAAGCAGCGGCGAGCCGCCTGAAACCGTCGAGCAGGCCGCCGACACCGTGCTGGCGCTGCTGCGCGCCGTGGGCGTGGAGCAGGCGG
>Ga0209572_1000422_pt1 | contig 64481 bp, 51 predicted proteins | sample EBPBio232012_DNA_FD_185867 | JGI IMG/M metagenome (GOLD analysis project Ga0209572, IMG submission 185867) | Wastewater treatment Type I Accumulibacter community from EBPR Bioreactor in Madison, WI, USA - Reactor 1_1/23/2012_ DNA (SPAdes)... | ecosystem: Engineered > Bioreactor > EBPR >...
TATTCCATCAGCGATCTAGCTGAGCTCTTCTCTGTCTCAAGACCGACCGTCTACAGAACGCTGCAGCGAAATTCCCCAAAAATTAAGCCTTAGCGTAGGATTCTGCCCCCTCCGGCATCAGACCCCATTCGGTTCCTTTCCAAATGGAGTGGACTTCATGATTCTTGGACCGCACCTAGCACTCAGTAGTGTACCTCCTCGTGACCGTAGTTGCCCTCGAAGTCGCGCCATTCGACAAAAACGGATCGATGTCTGTATGTTCGACAGTCCGTCGGCACGGCAAGATCTGACGCGGCCGGCACCGCCGACACGCTGCTCCGACGACGACTGTACTCGCCTTGCATGCCGTAGCTGCCCCTATAGATCTTCGCAGTGCTGATACAGTCGTCACTTGTTCGTCGCTGCTGATAGTCAATCTCGTACACATGGATCGAACGGACAAAGTCGAAAGCGGAATCTGAGATGTCGGCATCGGCCTGAGCGTCGACAAGGATAGGCGCGGTCGCAGCGTCGGGGAGCGAGAAGGTCGAAGGGGACGGGCCGGCGCGCAGTACGATATCAAATAGTCGATCCATCTGCCGTTGCTCGCCCGGGAAGCTCGCCCGCATCGGACAGTTCCAGATTTGGAGCGGTGGCTCGATTGGCCATGGCGTGATGCGGCGAATGAAGACTGCGCGGGCATGGGCGCATTCGACGGAGGCAGGCCAGCCCCCGGCAAGACACAAGAGGATCGCGCAGTCGACCGGGTAGGCTATTGCCGGGGTGACCATCGCAGTTGACAGGCCAAGACCAAGGAACAGGGCAGGGAGGAGAGGTTTCACGGGAGGTCCTTTTGGGCTGGGGGGATGTTGAGAAAGGTTGAGTAGGCCTCGGTGGCCACGCGGGCTTCGGACAACGCGCGACTGCGCTCACTGTCGAGACAGGCGATGTGGTTGCTCAGGTCCGAGAAGTAGACCTCGAACTCGGCCGCGATTTCTGCGCGGTACTCGGCGAGAACCGCCTCTGGAAGGTCGGCAGTCGGCACGTCGGGCGGCAGGCAGCGAATCACCTCTGGTTGTGAGAGGGCTGCGGAGCCCACGAAAGTGCTCACAATTATCGCGGCCAGTTTCAGCTCTCGTCTGCGCATCTGAGGTGCTAATCCGGCCGATTGAACCGCTCCGTGAATCCGCAGAAATGCCAATATTTCTTGGACTTTTCTCAACGTCTGCGTCTCACAACGTGGCTCCATTTTCTCGAGGACCGACCGGTGCAGCTGCCTTCATGACACGCCGTCCGGTTCAACCGCAGGTTCGGCTTTGCGCCCTTCTTTTATCGTGTTTGTCATTTTTATGTTGAATGCGCCATACTTTCTGTTAGGCATCGCCTCACAAAGAAATCTGCGATACAACGTTCCCAACAGATGATCCGAGGGGACCCCATGAATACCAAACGGCGTGCATTGCCTGTCTTGCTGGAACGCGATTTCCGCAAGCTGGCCGCAACCCCAGGAGCGACTGTTGAGATCGAGTGTGTTTCTGCGCCCAACCCCGACGAGCGGTTCTCGGGAGAATGGCTGTTCTACGTCGTCAGCCCCATTGGCGAGCGTTTCCTTCTGGTCACGGCCCTTGCGCGGGAACGCATCGTCAACTCGCCAATCGGCATGTTCGGTCTCGCCTTCGGCAAACTCAACCTCGATCATCTCGACGTGCCTTCATTCGTTGGCGCTGTCTGCACTGGCATGCGCAGCCGCCCAGGCGGAAGTGATCCGCTGGAATGAGCCTGAAGGGCAGGGGGATGGCGTCCAGCTTGCCGCGCTCGATACGTCCGTTCTGCGCTATGATGCACAGGGACAGCTGATTGTTCCCGTTCGCTCTGAAACAGTTGAAAAAGAGCCCCGGGAAGGAGAAGGAGCAGAAGCCGATGTTTCCTACAGCACCAAGGGGGTTGCAGCCCCCAGGGATGTCCTTCCGTCGATCCGGCTGATTGCCACCCGGTATCAGGACCATCCGGCTCTGGCGCGGCTGGAGCTTTCGCCTGCCGAATGGGCTGCGTTCTTCCAGGCGATGATCAAGGTCGAGAGCAACTACACCCAAGAGGCTGTCAGCCATACGGGTGCCCTTGGTCTTGCACAACTGATGCCCGGCACGGCTGATTACCTCAACGTTGATCCTGCCGACCCCATCGAAAACCTCGACGGCGGCGCGCGCTATCTTCTGGAACAAATGGCAACCTTTGGCAGCTTGGAGCTTGCCCTTGCCGCCTACAACGCTGGCCCGGAGGCCGTGCGCAGATACGACGGCGTGCCACCCTACGCCGAGACCCAATCCCACATCGTCAAGGTGATGGCGGTCTATGACCGCATCCTCACCGAGCTCTGACCAAGAAGGAAACCTCCCCTCATGCGTAACGAACACGTGGCTCTTCTGGGCCTGACCCTTTGCACCCTTTTTCTGGCGCAGTCCGAGCCTGCTCTGGCGCAGGTGGTCTTCACCAAGGCCGAAACGGTTGCAACCGGTGTTCTGGCCTCATTCCGAGGTACCCTTGCGACCGCCTTCTTTGGCATCGCTTTCGTGGTGACCGGTTTCCTTGCGGCCTTCAACCGGATCAGCTGGGCTTGGGTCGCCCTCGTCGTGGTCGGCGCCTTCCTCGTCTTCGCAGGACCGGCCATCGTCGCCAACCTGCGCTCGTCCTTCAGCTAAGGCGGGATCATACCCATGGAGAAAAGCGCGGTCATCTTCGGGCTTTCACGGCAAGCCAAGTTTCTTGGCCTGCCGATGCCCTATGCCATGGCAGTGGGAGCGATGACCGTGCTGCCCTTCATTCTATTCAAACCGGTCTGGTGGTTCCTGACCGCCCCGATCTGGTACGGGCTGGCCCGCTTTGCGACAAAACTGAACCCGAACGGGCATCATGTCTTTGCTGTCATGATGCAGGTGACGCCGATGGCCATTCTTCGGAAAGGCCGGCGCCATGTTTCTTGAGAGAGAAGGCCTGCGGGGCAGGGCGCGAGCTTTGATCCCGGCTGACCCGAAAATCTATGCGCATCTGCCTTATGTCATCGAGCTGGATGACGAGGTGGTACGCACCCGCGACAACGGTTTGATGATCTCGCTCGAGGTGACCGGCATCGACGGTGTCACGTCCGGGTCTTCGGCGATCACCGCGCTGCGGGCCGGGTTCGCGCATCTTCTAGACACGCTTGACGAGCGGTTCAGCTTTTATCTGCACAGGATGATGCGCCCGGCCCAGACCCAGCTGAAACCGATCCATGGCCAAAGCTTCGCCGCCGATATCGACAGGGCCTGGAGCGCCGATTTGGAGCGCCGCAATCTGCAGGAATCCGCGCTGATCCTCACGGTCGTGCGCCGACAAGTTGCCCCGTTGGCGGTGCCACTCTTTGGTAAGGCTGCCGCAAAGGTCTGGGGCGAAGATACTAACCGGCGCTTGGAAGAATTGCGCGAAGTGGTCTCGATCCTTGAGACCGGACTTGGCGTCAAATCCCACCGCCTCAAGATCAGTGATGGCAGCCTGATCGGCTTTTATGCCTCGCTCCTTACCGGCGAGTTGCGAGCCAAACCGCGCAGCCAGTTCAGCATCATCGCCGAGGATGCCAGCGATGCCGCCATCCGCTTTGGCAAAGGCCAGTTCACGGTAGAAGAAGGCGCAGACACGCCGCGCGTCGGTGCTGTCCTCTATGTCAAATCCTACGCCACATCGACCTGGCCTGGAATGCTGGATGCACTGGGCGCGAGCCGCGACACCATCATCACCCACAGCTACACGCCCATTGAGCGCAGCAGCATCACCGAACGGGTCAAGCGTCGCGTGGCCCAAATGCGGGCCTCCGAAGACATCGCTGCAACGATCGAGGCCCAACTCTTCGAGGCCGCCGACAAATCCGAAAGCGGTGAACTCGGCTTTGGCATCCACCAGATGACCATCACGGTCTTCGCCGGAGATCAGGCAGGTTTGGATACCGAGGTCGCCCGTATCCGCGGTATTGCGCATCAAAACGGCATGCGGCTCGTCCGCGAGGTTACAGCCCTGGAGGCTGCCTTCTTCGCCATGCACCCCGGCAACATGGATTATCGCGCTCGGGACATGACGGTCTCCTCGCTGAACTTCTCCGATATGGCCGCCCTCCATGCTGCGGACACCGGGACCGAAGCAGCGCGCCTGCCATGGCAAACGCCGCTGACGTTGTTCCAAACTTTGCAGGGCAGTCTGCTTCGGTACAGCTTCCATGAGCCCGGCGATCCAACAGCCGAACCGACCAACGGCCACACCCTTGTTCTCGGCAAGTCTGGCGGCGGCAAGACCACGACCGTCGCCTTCCTCGCAGCCCAGGCCCAAAGGGCAGGAGGCCGGACGATCATCTTTGATAAGGAAGCCGGTCTCAAAATGGCCGTGCGCGCCCTTGGTGGTCGTTACGCAGAAATCCGCGCTGGCCGTCCGACAGGCCTGAATCCGCTTACCACGGAATCCGGTGAACGCGGCGAAGCATGGTTTCTCGATTGGCTCGTGGCATTGCTTGAATCCCGCAGCGGGCCGATGACACCGCTGCAGTCCGAAGCCCTCAAGTCGGCGATTTCCCAAAACGGCAAAGCCCGTGAAGGGTTGCGGAATTTCCGCGCGTTTCAGGAACTGTTTGGCGATGTCGGCGACGGGCTCGATCTGGCGCAGCGGATCAGCGAATGGGGTCCCGAAGGGCGATATGGATGGGTCTTTGGTGAGGCAGATGAGCCGGTAGTGGATTTCACCAGCCATGACGTGACAGCTGTCGATCTCACCGAAATCCTCGACCTCGGTACCGAGCGCACGGCAATCCTCGGCTATCTCTTTCGCCGCATTGAAATGCTGATCGAAGAGAAGCGCCCGACGCTCATTCTGATCGACGAGGCCTGGAAGGTGCTCGACGACGAATACTTCGCCAAGAAGCTCGCCGAATGGCTGGTGACGGCGCGGAAAAAGAACGTCGTCGTGGTGATGATGACCCAATTCCCAAGCCAGATCCGGGGCTCAAAGGCGCGGTCGATCCTCGAAGCCTTGCCGAACCAGCTCCTGTTCCCGAATGGCGAAGCAGCCAGCGCAGATTATGACGGGTTTCGGCTCACGGACGGCGAGCTGGACTTTGTCCTTAGCCCGATCCCGGGCCAACGAATGGTTCTGTCCCGCACCCCGCGCAGCTCGACCGTGCTGAATGTCGATCTCAAAGCTCTGGGGCCGCTGTTGACGGCACTTGGCGGTGGTCAGGCCGGGCTCAATGCCTTTGGCGCTGACTACGCCGCGCGGCCCAAATTCTGGAAGGAATGATTGTCCAATGAAATCGGTATATTACATAACCTTGATTATCGGACTCGGATGTTTGGGACTTGCTGGCTGCACCGGCGTACCGATTGCCAAGACCAATTGCTGGGCCACCGCGGGTTCCACTGTGACCACTTCCACCAAGGGCGCAAGCCCGGATGCGGGCCTTGTCTCTCGCGGCAACACGTCGAGCCTTGATGTCATTCCCTGCCGCTAAACTTCAATGTTCTGCCAGGGTTTTCGCTCTGGCGACTGCGGCGCTGCCGATGATGGCGGCGGCGCAAGGCGTGCCTGTGGCCGACGGCAAGTCGATCGTCCAGCACGTCCTGGAGATCGCGCAGATGTCCTATCTCACCGGTGGGCGCGAACTTGAGGCCGACAAGAAGCGTCGTATCGACGAATTGCACCAGGACCAACTTGACGCGCTGGATGCCACGCTGGCGATGATGACGGGCCAGACACCGTGGATCAGTGATCTCGAAGTGATCCCCGGCGCTGAGGCGGAAGTCCTCTATGCGGTTGAGGACAGCAACCCTTATGCCGCCCGGCTTTTCGGCGATGCCAAGACCAGCATCGAAGAGATGATCGTGGCCACGGCGCAGAAATACGCAGGCCATCCCGGTCTTGCCCGCGCGGGGTTGAACCCCGTCGAGTTCCGCATCTGGTTCCAAAGCCTCGTGAAGCAGGAGTCCGGGTTTTCCATCGGGGCGCGCAGCCCGGTTGGGGCCTTTGGCCTGACGCAAGTGATGCCGGATACGGCCAAGGATCTTGGCATCTTCCCCGCCTACTATGACGATCCGATGCTGCAACTGGATGGTGGCGCGCGATACTTCCTGACACAGCTCAATAAGTTTGGCTCCGTTCCACTGGCGCTTGCGGCTTACAATGCCGGGCCTGGCAACGTCACCAAGTATGGCGGCATCCCGCCGTTTGAGGAGACGCAGAATTACGTCGTCCGCATTACCGGCTTCTTCAACGCCTATGCCGGCAAGATCACCGGCGTGGATCAGGTCGGCACTTTCGATCCAAGCGACATGGCGATCGCCGAGGCCAGCAACACGGCGGACGCTGGCCTGCACTATGGCATGGCCGCCTCTCTCGAGATCGAGGCGTCGCTGAAGCGCCTGCGCGCCATCATCGAGCGCATTCCCACGACCAAATCGACCAAAGAGGCGCTGGACCTCAACAGCTACGCCCGGGCGGAAGCCGTCCGCATCGGTCTCATGGTCGAACGGGTCAAGGCAGCCCGCGTAAAGGTCGATCAGGCCCGCTACGCCCTCTGGCTGCAGGCCTATGCCATCGACGCAACATTCATCAAAGTGAAGGGTGGTTCCGAATGATCCGCAATCTTGTCCGGGGTCTCTGCCCCCTTCTGACTTCTGCAGCCTTGCTTTCCTCGGCCCCTGCCATCGCGCAGGGCGTGCCGACGGTTGACCTCACCAGCATTGCCAAGATTGGCGAAGTGCTGACCGAGGCCAAGCTGCAGGTGAAGGAGATGATTGCCTCCAACCTGAAGCTCGACGAGCAGATCCTGAAGCAGATCGAACAGATCGCCACCCTGAAGGCGCAGCTGGACGCCTTGCGCAATGGCCTAACGCTGGAAGCTCTGGGTATTCCAGATCCGGACACCTTCTTTGACGACATCCTGCCAGATGTCGCCGATCTGACCGGCGGGCTGATCTCGGCGAAGGATGGCAAGTACTCTCTGATGACGACCTCGGGCAAAGTAGGTGACAAGCCCGCCGCGCAATATGTCTCGGAGTTCTTCGCCTCGGCCGGGCTTGATGTGGCCACCGTCGACACGCTTGCGAACAGTGAAGATGAAGGGGCTGCCCGGATCGGCACACAAGCAAACACCGCCGCTTTCCTCTCGGCCGCCGCAGAAACCTCCTCAGTCAAGGCCTCGGAAAGCCTCGAGCGCGTCCACGAGCTTGTTCAGGAAATCCCGGATACCGAAGGGTTGAAGGAGGCCATCGATCTGAACACCCGTGTAACGGCGGAGCTGTCGATCGCGCTCGCCAATATTTGGAACATGGAATCCGCCCAGTTGATGGGCATGGGCGAGGCTGGCGTCATGGATGCCGCCACCGCCGCCGAAGAACAGAAGTTCATCAAAGTCCTTGGGGGAGAATGAGCATGTCCAACGGGTTCAAAGCGCTAATGATGGGCGGTGCCCTTGCGTTGATCGCGGTTTTCTCGACCGCAGCTTGGGCCGAAACCCCAGCCCCGGCAGACCTTGCCCAGATAAACGCCTATCTCGACGTTTTGCCCAAAGTCGAGATCCCTGAAGATGTGCAGCCAATCCCGGGAGCAGTGAACGAGGAGTTCCGCAACTGTGAGGCCTCCTGGCCCGCCGGCTACGCGTCGGCGCGATCTGGTCCCGAAGCGCGGGCGCTGCGAGATATCTACAGCTTTGTGCGCGCCCAAAACGTCATTTCTACAGGGGACTGCGGCTGCTCTGGCAAAGTAGCAAACTGGGAAGGCGTCGAGGAGATCGCGGCTGCCTTGCGTGAGCGGCATGATGTCGAGCGTCTTGGCTGGCAACAGACAGAGTTGGTTTCTGGAAAAGCCAAGAAGCTGATCGCGATTGCCGAAACCATGTGTGGCGGCAGCTTCTGATGGACAGCGTCTCGACCATCCTGACCACGCTGGATGCGGCGATCACCTCTGCCGGGCGGCAGTATTTCGAGGCGACGGCGGGGGCCGTTGGCCCGATCTACACGACCTTGCTTGCCCTTCTGCTCGTCATGGTCGGGATCAACGCGGCCTTGAATGTCTATCGCATTTCCATGCGCGACGCGGTGCAACTGTCGTTCCGCATCGTCATGGTCCTGATGTTCGGTCTGACCTGGTCCAACTTCACCCAGATCTATGACGCCGCCAGCAACGGGCTGAGTGCTCTTGCGCTGGAATACTTCCGGCTCGGGGGTGGCGGTGTTGGCGCCTCTGCCACGGCGGCGATGGATGACATGGCGAACATGATGGCCGGGAACGTCGACTCTGTATCGTCCGCGATGTCCTCTATCATGCGGGGCTTTGTGGCCGCTGTTCTCTACGTGGTGCTGGGCGTCTTGATGGCGGTCTATGTCTTTATCGTTGGCTTCTCGAAACTGATGATCGCCTTCCTGCTCGGGGTCGCCCCAATCGCCATCGGCGCCACGATATTCGAGAAGACCAAGGGCATATTCGAGGCCTGGCTCTCGGCAATGATTGGCTATCTGATGTATCCGGTCGCCTCCGCCGGGGTCATCGTCGCTGTTGTCACCGTGGCGCATGATGTGTTCCGTGAGACCGAGGACGTCACCGACCTCGGCTCGATCCTCGGCTTCTTCGTCATCGTCTTTGTCGGCATCTTTGCCCTGATGGCGATCCCGAATGCCGTGACGCACATCACTGGCCAGATCAGCCTCGCGAGCATTGCACCGCAAGCTCTCCGGGTTGCAGGCAAGCCCTTGGAAAAGGCCTCCGACTATTCGGCGCGCCGAATGAACGAGGTGCGATCGGGTTTCATGCACGGCAAGACCGAACACCACCATTTGCGCGATCAGGCGCGGTCCGATGCCGAGCGCGGCCAAGCCGCAAGGGCGCGTTTGGGTCAATTCATACGCGACAGTTGACGCTGACGAACTGGCCCACGCCGCACAACTACCGACCGCGCAAATCCCCATTTCCGGAGCAAGACAATGACAGGTTCACCCCCTGAATTGAGAAGTTTTCTCGAAGCCGAGATGTTCTACGGCGTCAAAAAGCGCGAACGGATCGCCTATCTGGTGGCGGGCGGCGGACTGGCCATCGGCCTGATGGGCATGGTCGCTGTCGTCACAATGCTCCCCTTGAAGCAAACCGAAGCCTTTCTCGCAATCGTCGACAAGGACACTGGCGTCGCCGAGCGTGTGGTTGCGGTAGAGAAGGCCGGGATCGAACAGGCCGAGGCCATCCGGCAAAGCCTGCTCTTTGCCTATGTCACCGACCGCGAAACCTATGACCAGCACGACAACGAGAGCCGCATCTTGCGCGCCTACACTTGGTCAGAGGGCAATGCCCGCCAAGGGCTGGTGACCCTCTGGACGGAAGGCAACGCCAACTATCCGCCCAAGCTTTACGGCCAGAACTCGAAAGTGGTCATCGACATTCTGTCGATCACCCCGGTGACCGACACAACCGCCCAGGTCCGTTTCACCAAGACCTGGGTTTCCGATGGCGAGGGCGTGCCCGACCGGATCGGCAAGTTCACCGCCACCGTCACCTTTCGCTTCGAGCCGTCCAAACAGACCGCGCTCGATCTGGTCTGGCAAAACCCGACCGGGTTTCTGGTGACGGATTACCGCATCACCGCAGAAACTTTGGCCCCTACGGAGGAATGACATGACCCATCCCTTGACCCTTCCTGTGCTCGGGCTTCTGATCTCGATGACCGCCCTGCCCGCTTTAGCCGAGATCGCGCCCAAACCTGGCAGCCATGATGCCCGTGTGACCTATGCCACCTATCAGGAGGGGCAGGTCTACCGGATCAATACACACCTCAGGAATGTGACCCTTGTTGAGCTTGGTGAGGGTGAAAAAATCCAGTCCATCGCCATCGGCGATCTCGAAAGCTTCAAGATCGACAAGCTGGAGCGCGCCAATCTCTTCATCATCAAGCCCGTGGTCGCCGGGGCTACGACAAACCTGACGGTCGAGACGCAGCGCAACATCTACTTTCTGCAAGTCACGGAAGGTGGACGTGGAGAACCGAACTATTCGGTGAAGTTCACCGTGCCGGGCAGCACGCGTGCCGCCGCTGCTGGCAGCGAGATACCCACCTCCCTGCCCATGACCTACAAGATCATGAAAAAGGGCCGCGCTCTGCCCGGCTTTGCACCGGTGTCGATTTCGGATGACGGTCGCAAAACCACCTTTGTCATCCCGCCCGGCGCGCCGATGCCAACGATCTTCCGGGCCGATGCCAAGGGTCAGGAATACTCGGTCAATTCCTCTGTCCGGGGCACAACAATTACGGTCAGCACCCGCTCTGAGCGTTGGGTGCTGCGCTATGGCGAAGAATACGTCTGCGTCACAGCCGAGCCGGGGGTGAGCCAATGAGTGACGACACCCAGGCCGAAAAGCTCACCGCCCGCATGGAGCGTATGAAACCTTCCGAGGCTCCAAAGCGCCGCCGAGGTATCAATCCCTATGCGCTTTCCGCCGTGACGGCCGTCGCCGGTGTCGGCGTCGGGGCCTGGCTGGTGCTGGCCGCACCTGATGCCCCTGCCCCGGCACCCGCGATCGAGACCGCTTCGGTCAGCGATTTTCAGGGCGATGGAACGGGCACCGACGGTTTCAGCGTCTCGCGGCCAAAGCCGCAGATCGTCCCGGCTGCGCCGGACACCTCGGAGGCGGAACGGCTACAGGCCGAGATCGAGGCGCTGAACTCCCAGATCGCCGATCTGAAGGCCAATCCGGTGACTGTCACCGACGAGGCGGCACTCGCTGACCTCAAAGCGCAGGTTGCTGCCCTTGATGCCGATGCAAAGGCCCGCGCGGCCGCCCTCTCCGATCTTGAGCGCGAAAACATCCGGCTGCAGACCGAACTTGAGACCAAGGCGCTGATCGATGGCGATTCTGAGGCTGAGGCCGCTCGTGCCCGAGAAGAAGAACTGGCTCGGCGCAGGCAAGAGGCCGAGATGCTGAACGAGGCGCAGATCCATTCCGACATGGTGGCCTTGCGCTCCAGCATGGACATGGGCGGAGAGGGTGGCGCAGCTGCCCCTGCCCCGGCTGCGCCGGGACAGGCGGCCACGGGAGATGATGCTTTTCGCAGGGCCGGGGCCAAGGCGTCCGAAGTCCGGCAAGCCGAGGTCATTGCTGATCCTGCCCATACCGTGATGCAAGGCACGCTGATTGAAGCAGCCCTTGAGACCGCGATCAGCACGGATCTGGCAGGAAATGTCTCAGCCATCGTCAGCCATGACGTGTGGTCGTTTGATATGTCCCGCGTGCTGATCCCGCGTGGCTCGCGGCTGTTCGGGCGATACGATTCCGAGGTCGATGCCAGTCAGCGGCGTGTGCTGATCGCCTGGGATCGGCTGGTCACCACCGATGGTCAATCCGTCACCCTTGCCGCCTATGGCACCGACCGCATCGGGCGCTCCGGTCTTCCGGGCACGGTCCGAAACCACTTCCTCCAGCGGTTTGGCACCGCCGCTCTGATATCCCTGATCGGTGCAGTGCCAACACTGGCAGCCGACAAATACGCGGCCGATGAAGTGGCCTCCGACACCGCCGAAAACGTCGGTACCGATCTTGGCGAGGCGGTCAATACGGTGATGGCCGACTATCTCAGCATCCCGCCGACGATCAGCGTCAATCAGGGCGCGGTTGTGATGATCCGGGTCGATGCCGATCTGGCGTTTTACTGATGAGCTATCTCGACACCTATCTCGGGCAGCTCGATGCCGCCCTGTCGGACCCGGCCGTCATGGAACTGGCAATCAATGCCGATGGATCGATCTGGCTGGAACGTGCAGGGCAAATCCACATGACCCCAAGCGGTCTTGCCGCCCTGCCCGCGCGGTCTGTGCGTGATTTGGCTTCCCAGATTGCCAACTCGACATCGAACACCTTCACGGAAACCGCGCCTCTGGTCTCGGCGGCCGTGCGGTATCGCGATCTGATGCTGCGCTGTCAGGTGGTGGGCACCCCCGCTGTCTCTGGCGGCACGGTGATTGGCATCCGGGTGTTTCGCTCCCGGCAGGGGGACGTGAAGCGGACGGCCAAATCCTTCAGCTTCCTGAGAGGACAGGAAAACTCCCTGGAAGAAGAGCGCCGCGCGATGGTGGCGGAAATCCGCGCCGGATCGGAAGGGGCGGATGTTGAAGCGTTCTTGGGCATACTCGTGTCCGAGCGGCTCAATGTCATCGTCTCGGGTGGGACATCCACCGGCAAGACCGAGCTCGGCCGCAAGCTCTTGGAAATGGTGGCCCCGGATGAGCGGATCGTCACCATCGAGGATTCCCTCGAACTCCTGCCCGGCCAGCTCAACACTGTCAGTCTCATCGCGCAACGCGACGAGGGTTCGCCTCGCTCTGCCGACAAGCTCTTACAGGCCACGCTGCGTTTGCGACCAGACCGGATCATCCTCGGAGAATTACGCGGGGCCGAGGCCGCGACGTTTCTGGACGCGATCAACACCGGGCATTCGGGTTCCTTCACCACCTTACACGCCCATTCAGCCCGAAAGGCCATGGACCGGTTGGCGCTTCTCGTGATGGCGCAAGGCACAAAGCTCAGTTTTGGCGAAGTGATCCGGTACCTTCAGACCTCGATCGACGTGATCCTGCAGATGGGCCGCATCGGCGACCAGCGCGGGATCATGGAGATGTATTTCCCCGGCCTCGACGACTGACGACACCGGGCCCGCCCTCCCCTTCACCATTTCCGGCTCTTTGCCCCGCAGGTACACCATGGAAAACGACATCAATGCAGGCGCGGCGCGCCCGCGAACAGAGCGCGGCGCCGCAGAACGTTTGGCTGTCGAACGACCAAAGGAATACTTCTCGGTCCGTCTGACCCTGTCCGGGACCGCGCAGGAATTCGAAGACCCGGGCCAGGCGGGCGAGGCCTTCTTCCGCGCAGATCCGGCCGAGCGGCCCTCGGTCGCGCATATTGATGGCAACACCGCGCGCACCATGGCCCGAACAGAAATTCACGGCGTCCATGAAACGGGCGAGACGCGGTACTTCAAGAGCCTGCCGGACTCGCATGCGCCGGATGCCGAGTTCCGCGCCGGGTTTTTGAATGCGATGGAAGCCTCGCTGACGGAACGGTTGGGCAAAGTCGAGTGGGGCAAGGATGGCCCAGCTGTGACCGAGCGGCTTGATACAGGCCTGAGAGATGATCTCGAGGCTTTCGCCCGCCGCGCACCGGAAAAGGCAGCGGTGCTTTGGGCCGATCACAGCGACGCGGTCCCGCCCGGGCCGACATTGCGCGCGGCGGTGCAAGCCCGGGAGGAAGTAGCGGATCGAGAGGTGGCCGCGTATCAGGATGCCCTTGCCGGAAAACCGCCCATCATCGCCACGGGAGACTGGGTCACGACTGATGCAAATGTCGAGTTGCGGCCCGTGGCGGTGGCAACTGATCGAGGGATTCACACGGGCTACGAGGCAAATCTGCCGGGAGGGGAGAGTGAACTCACCGTTTCAGAGCGTACCTTCCCGAATTCCCGCGAGGCCTTGCGGCACGCCTTTGATTTCTACGAAGGTGGCGACGAAGGTCTCGAGCTGGCAGTAAAGCGCGCGGCCGAGGTGGCCCGCGAGCTGGTGGAAGAACCCGACCGCGGGCCGGAAGGGCTCGTCCTTGAACATCGACCACAGCCCGAGTTCGCCCGCCCCGAGACTGCGATCTATGCGGGAGATGAGGCGCAGCTCGTCCTGACCCTCGGCCAGGACACTGAAAACACCCGCGATCTGGCCGAACGGCTCGTCGCAGATCCGGAATTTCGCAAGGTGGTCGCAGAGCATATCCCCGATGCCGAGGCCACGATTGGCACTGGTCGCTTTGTCGACGGCGAAGGCTCTGCCGGGTTTTTGCCCGATGAGCTTTTGGCCGTCACCTCCTATGGTCGTGATGGCGGTGCCGAGGTTCTCGCGAAGTTTCCCGATGAAGGGCCGCTCAGTGAAGCCTTGGCCAAGCATCTGGCGCAAAGCCCCGTGATGGCGGCCTATGTCGAAGAAGAACGGCAGCGGAGCGATTTTGTTTCCGGCCCGGCGCGGGCATTCTCCGGTTGGGTGGCGCAATCTACCGCTCAGATCGACAGATTGCCGTCGGACCGGCAGGACGAACTGAGATCCGAAATGCAGGGGATCGCCAAGGAGGCAGCGGCAGCCTTTGGGCTGGATCGGGAGCGGGCCGAAATAGCAGCCCCGCCGCGTTCGACACTCTACAGCACATCCATCGGCGCGACCGCGATGGTGGTTGGTGGCGATGAGACCGCGTTCCAAAATGGCAGCGCGAAGAGCCTCTCGGCCGATCTGAGCCTCACCGCCCGCATGGCAGGCATCGATGCCGAAAAGCTCCAGAGCCGCTTGGAAACCGGGGCCGCCAATGCCCGCGAGGAAGAATCTTGGGTGAAATCCGATATTGCCGATGTCGCCAAACGGCATGGCTTTGACCTCGCCAGCGCGCAGGGGCGCAGTGCTGCGGCCGAGCGGGTGGATCGCTTTTATGAACGGGCCGCAGAACTGATCCAGTCCGCCCGCAGCATCGAAGTGACCCGCGGCCCTGACCCGCTGGTCGAGGCCTTGGGCTCGATGGCACGCGTCCATGCCAGCCAGGGATCCGTCGCCTTCCGCAATGAAAATCAGGCGCGGGATTTCGCGGAAGACATGAAGGAGCGTTATGGGGCGACGGTATTGAAAGACATCGCCGCTGGCCGGACGGATGCACTGGCGAAGGACGTGCCGGACCCGGCCGCTCGGGCGGCGATGGCAGTGGCCGTCGTCTCGGCGGCGAAGGAACATCCCTCACTTGGCCTCAGCGCGCATGAAGCAGAGGCAGCGGAACGCAGAATGGTGGCACAAGCGGCGTCGCGACTGCCGGAACACGCGCGAGCGCATGCCCATGATCGCAATCGCGACCGGGAGTTTTGATCATGCAACGCATTGCTTTGCTGCTTCCCCTTGGTCTCACATCCGGTCTGCTGGTTGGTCTCATCGCCGGGGGCCTCGTTCTCAACTTGATCCTTGGCCGCGATCCGAACGCAACCGGCATCTTTGTCCTGATCGTTGAGTTTCCCGGTTTTGCACGACTGACTTCCGTGCCTTGGATCCTGCCCTGGCAGATCGTCGGCGCGTCGACCGTGCTCTTCACTGTTGCGGCCGTCGCCCTGACCTTCCGCCAACAGCTCACCGAATACGGTCAGGCCAAGTTCCAGGCGCGCGCTGAAATGAAGGCCAATGGCCTCTTGCAGCCCTTGGGCGCGGGCATGGTCTTTGGCAAGCTCGGGGCCCCTTCCAAGACCGCGCCATATGTCAGCGCCACCTTCCAGAAATTCCCGCATTGCCTTGTCGTGGCACCCACCCGGGCTGGTAAGGGCGTGGGCTATGTCATCCCGAACACGCTTCTCTTTAACGGCAGCATCGTTGTCCTCGACGTGAAGGGCGAGATCTTCGAGGCCACTTCCCGGCACCGCCAGGCCGAAGGCGACGCGGTCTACCGCTTCTCACCCTTCGATTTTGAACATCCGACCCATCGCTACAACCCGCTCGAGCGTGTCGCCCGCGTTGAAAATCTCGAGCAGCGCTACACCGAGCTGGCCAAGATCTCGGACTATTTCTTGACGGTTTCCGACAAGGGCACGGCAGGGGACTTTCTGACCGAGGGGCGCGAACTCTTCGTGGCCGCTGGCCTTCTGGCCATTGAGCGCGGCAAGCCGACCATCGGCGAGATCAGCCGCATCCTCTTTGGACGGGGCGCCACGCAGGAGGTTTACGGCGAGCATGCCGAGGAGGTGAAACACCCCAACGCCGCGCAAACCTTCCGCAAGTTCGCAGGCTATTCCGACCGCACGCTGTCCTCGCACGCCTCGGTTCTGGGTGGTGCGGGCATGACGCTTTGGAACAACCCAGCCGTGGATCGTGCGACCTCCGGCAACGACTTTTCCTTCGCCGATCTCCGCAAACGGCCGATGTCGATCTATGTCGTGGTCAACGCCGATGATATTCGCACCCTGTCGCCTCTGGTGCGCCTCTTCTTCGGCGAGCTCATCGCCACCATGCGCTCCACCCTCCCCGACCCGAAATCCGAGCCTTGGCCGGTGATGGTCATGCTCGATGAATTCGACCAGCTTGGGCCGATGCCCATCGTCGAGCAGGCCCTGAAGCAGCTCGCCGGTCACGGCGCACGGGTGTCGATCATCACCCAGTCGATCCCCGGCCTCGACAACATTTATGGCGAGAATGTCCGCCTGTCGCTTGAGTCCGCCGCCGGCATGAAGCTCTACCTCGCGGCCAACGACAAGAAGACGGCGGGGGAGATTTCTGACGCCTTGGGCAAGACGACCAAGCTTTCGGTTTCGGACAGCGTGTCGCGGGATCGGGATTTCATGCAGAGGCGGTCGGTCAGTCGGCGGATGGAAGAACGGCCACTTCTGACACCAGACGAGGTGCGGCGGTTGAACCCGGATCAGGCAATTCTCATCCCAGAACGGCAGAACCCGCTGTTGGTCCATCGGATTGTCTATTTCCAGGACCCGACGTTCAAGAAGTTGTTCGAGGCACAGAAGGGGCCCCTGCCCTTTCCGCCAAAGGAAGCTGCGGACGTGCAGGTGCTGACCCAACGGATGGAGGCGTTGGAACGCCGACTGGCCGAACGGATGGTGGTGGATTTCGTGCGGCCGGAGAAGGTGAAGGCGGAAGCCCCCGTAGAGCCGGAACCGAAACTGGCGGCCGAAATTGTGGCGCGGGACGAGGTCGCGCCAGAGGCCGAACTGACTGCTGTCAATGCTGAAGTGTTCGTCACGGTGGAACAGGCCGAAGCCATCGCAGAGCCCGAGGTTGATCTCGCAGCCTTGAGACCACCTATCACAATCGCGGTCTCAAGGATGAGCAAGTTCTCCAACAACCTCGCAGGCTTAGAACCTTAACGCCATCCGGGATCAACTCGGGCCTAGTTCAAGTAGCTGAGCAGGCCATGGGCCTTGCGGATGCGGGCATTTTCCAGGTTCGGAGGCGACGGCTTTCAATCAAAATACTGGACCAAACGCGCCTCTCCATGCGAAGAAGGGCGCCTTTTCCAATGCCATAGAGGATTCACCATGCGACCCGGTCGCCCCACGCCCTTGACCCTGACGCGCCGCGCGCTCGGCACCCGGCTTGCTGGGTTTGCCGCCGCAATCGGTTTTGGGCAAAGTGCAGCGACCAGCGTGTCAGCCCAACCAGCGTCTACCGTAGATCTCGAACTGCGTGACGCGGCCCTCAGGGGTCTCGCCTTGGCAAGCCATCGCGGTGATCCGGTTGCCGCAGCCGCCGCAGAGGCAGCGCTTGCCCGGCTAGCGGAAACCGATCCTGAAGCCGCCCTTCTCGGCCGCATCTACCAGTTGCTCGACGTCCGCCCGGCGGCCTATTGGCACGGAGATCTGCCTGCGGCCGCGGCAGCCGATCTTTCCGCGCTCCACGGGGCGATCCGTGCCAGCCAGCCTGTAGCTTTCGGATACGCCGACCTTTCGGGACAGGAGACGACGCGCACGGTCCTGCCCCTGGCCCTCGTGCATCCGCCCCAGGGGGTGAAGTTGCTGGCGTGGTGCGAGGAACGTAGGGATTTTCGGCAGTTCTTCGTGCGAGCCATGCAGGGGCTGACGCTCAGGAAGGGTGAATTCAGCGGGGACCGGTTGGCACTGCTGCGCGGGTTGCTGGAAAAGGGAGCCGCTCGCGCTTGAGCTTCGGTTGGGTTGACGAAGCCACCGGCCCATAGCGGACGACCGATGCAGTTTGTCGATTGGCCGCTTCCGAGCACCAGGTCGGCCAGGTGTCGCTCGTAGCGGAGATCGCCGAGCGCCGGAGGGATGGGCCTGACGTCGAACCTCCCCCCCCCTAAGGTACTGTTTTAATTGATCCGATTGATGGTTTGGATGGTCATTTGGTTCAATCGCGACTGGCAGCGAAATGCGCTCGCAGCGTCGCGTTTGATTGCAGCGGCAGAGTACCGCGCAAACACGCCGTAGACATGACTGTTTTCAGCATAGGCTCGTCAGATTCCCAGCTTGCGCATCAGGGGCCGTCCAGACTTGAAGTCAGATTACCTTGTAATAGGGCAGGTTCTCAGCAGGCAGAGCCCTACGCTGCAAGATGATGTCGGCGGCCTTTTCGGCAATCATGAAGACGCAGGCGTTGATATTGGCGCTGGGAACAGCCGGGATGACCGAGGCATCAACGATGCGCAACCCATCGATTCCGCGAAAGCGAAGCTGCAGATCCACCACTGCCCGATCATCGCCATCGGCGCCCATCCGCGCTGTGCCGCAGGGGTGATAGGCCGACGAGGCATCCTCGCGGATGAAAGCGTCCAGATCGGCATCCGATCGGACTGCGGCGCCCGGCAGATCCTCACGGCGGTGGAATGGCTTGAAAGCAGCCTGCGCCAGCAATTCGCGCCCCATCTTCAAGCCCTGCCGCATTTCAAGCCGATCGCGCTCAGTCGCCAGATAGTTCGGGTCAATCAGGGGCGCAGCGGCGGGATCTGCGGATGCCAGGCGCAAACTGCCGCGACTTTCCGGGCGCATCGTCCCGGCGCCAAGCCGGTAGCCGTTCTTCCTCGGATACGGGATCCAATTCGGGCCAAAGAAGATCGGGAAGAAATGGAACTGTATGTTCGGATGGCTAACCGCCGCATCGCTTCGCAGGAAGGCGCCGACATGGCATTGGTTGACAGCCGCAACTCCGCCTTTCCAGCCGAACCACTGCAGGCCGGCCCATAGCATCAGATGAGGTTTGAGATACCTGTTCAGGGAAACCGGCTGGTCCGTTTCCACCTGGATATGCGCCTCGATATGGTCGTGCAGGTTTTCCCCAAGCATGGGCGCATCGCAAAGCGCGGAGATGCCGTGACTGGCCAGATGCCGGGCTGGCCCGATGCCGGACAGCATCAGGATCTGCGGCGTCCCAAAAACGCCCGCCGCCATGATGACCTCGCGCGCGGCGGCCAGCTGTCTGATTTGGCCGCGGTGCGACAGCTCTACCCCGCTGGCGCGGCCCTTCTGCAGCAAGACCCGCAAGACCTTGGCCCCGGTGAGGATATCAAGCGTCGCCTTGCGCTGCTTAAGATGCAGATAGGCCCGCGCAGCGCTCATTCGATAGCCGTTTTCCACCGTCATCTCGAACCTGCTGACGCCCTCCTGCTGATAACCGTTCACATCGGAGGTGAACGCATGGCCCGCTTGCTGCCCCGCGGCAAGGAAGGCGGCGTTCAGCGGGCTCAAGCTCTCTTGCACCTTGACGGCAACCGGACCCTCGGTGCCGCGCATCGGGCCGGTCGCCTCCTGTGGACGTTCGAATTTCTTGAAATAGGGCAGACAGTCTGCAAAAGACCAGCCGGTGCAGCCTTCCTCGTTTGCCCAATTGTCGTAATCTAGCGGATTGCCACGCAGAAAGGTCATCCCGTTGATCGAGGATGACCCGCCTAGCGCCTTGCCGCGGGGCTGATCCAGTTCGCGCCCATTCAGATGGCGCTGCGGCGTGGTCTTGAACCAGTAGTTGTACTTACTGCTTGGCCTGAACGCCGAGCGCAGTCCAGCCGGCATCTGCAAGATCCAGTTGCGGTCGTCGCCGCCATGTTCCAACAGCGCCACCGAATAGCGCCCGTCTTCCGACAGCCGATGCGCCAGCACGCAACCAGCGGTGCCGGCACCAACGATGAGGTAGTCGTATTGCGCCCGCATCCGGCCGACCCTTTTCCTGTTGGTCTTGTAATGAATGTGCGACGGGCTCACCCCGTGGTGGGCGGCTGAACTTCCCACGGCGCGATCCAGTGGCCTGCCACCCGCAATTCCACGCCAGCATCGTCTTCGATCAATTTGCACACCGTCATTTCGCCCGCGTCGGTACCATACCGCGCCGCAGCCTCCTTGAAGCGGTCATGCGTTGCGCGGGTCAGTTCGTTGCGGGTTCCGGTTTCGGTCATCAATTCCTCGATCAGGCCAAGATCCTTCAGGCACAGCGCGATCGGGAAGGAAGGATCGTAATGCCCCGCAAAGATCGACGGCACATCATGTTGCAGCACGAAGCTGTCGGCGGCGCCCCCTTTCATCACGTCCCACCACACCTTGGGATCAAGGCCCGCAAGCTTGGCCGTCACCATCGCCTCGCCAATCGCGGCGGCGTGGATCTTCCAGAGCTGATTGTTCACCAGCTTGGCGACATAGCCGTTGCCGTGCGCTCCGACCTTGCGAATTTCACCCATTGCCTCGATCACCGGGCGGGCGCGCTCGATGTCGTCCGCTTCGCCGCCGACGAACATCAGCATGTCACCACGGATCGCCGAGTCGACCGATCCGGTCACCGGCGCGTCGATCACCGCCCCACCACGCGCCCGGAACTCTGCCCCGATGTCGCGCATCAACGGCGGCCGGCTGGTGGTCAGGTCGATCCAGATCTTGCCGGTGCAGTCGATGGACAGGAACCCATCCGGGCCGCGCAGCACCGCCTCGATCTCTTTAGGGCCAAAGACCATCGTCACCACCACATCCGCCCGCCCCAGCACATCGGCTGGGTTGCCGGCCGGGGTCGCGCCCTTGTCGATCAGCGGCAACATCGCTTCCGGGCGGATATCGTAGACCACCATTTCAAAGCCCTTGCGCGCAACATTCAGCGCCGCATTGCGCCCCATCATTCCCAACCCGATGAACCCGACACGCATCTTTTTTCCTCCGATGCCATGGCCTGCGGCGGCAAGTATGCGCAGGGGGAGGCGGCAAGGGAAGATTGCAAATTTTCCCCTGTTTCAATAACCACATGTTATGAAGAAATATCGCACCTCCCTGCCACCCCTTGATCTACTGATCTTCTTCGAAGCGGCCCATCGTCGTGGCACCTTCACCGCCTGCGCGGAAGAATTGCATGTGTCACAGGCGGCGGTCAGCAAGCGCATCCGCCAGCTGGAGCTTTGGGTGGGGGAGCCGCTGTTCTTGCGCCACGGCACTCGTCTGCAGACCACGGAAAGCGGCGAGCGGCTGTATCATTCCGTCGGGGTGGCGCTCGAGTTCCTGAGGCAGGGCCTGACAAACCTGCGCGAGAACGCGCGCCGGCCTCTGTCCATCGCGGCGAACACGGTTGTCGGCATGTTCTGGTTGGCACCCCAGCTGCAGGCCTTCGGCCTGTCGGGAGATGCTTGTCCCACCCGGCTGACCACCTCTGACAACACGAGCGCGCTTCTTGATGATGGCAATGACCTGCTTGTGCTTTACAGCGATGGCGACATTCCCGGGTGGAGCAGCACGAGGCTGCTGGACGAGGAAATGACGCCGATGGCCTCGCCCGAACTGGCGCGGCGGCTGGGGGCAGACCCGTCCAAAGGCTTCGCCACGCTAGCCAGGCCCGACGGGCCACCGGTCCTGAACTATTTGCGAGGATCGCCCGATTGGGTGGACTGGCGGGTCTGGTTCGCCAGCGTCGATGCTGGGCAGATGGCCGGCTGGCCGATCAAGATGTGCAGCACCTATTCGCAGACAATCGGCGAAGCGTTGCGCGGCAGGGGCATCGCGCTTGGTAGCGCTGCGCTGCTGCAGGGCGAATTGGCGGCGGGCCGGCTGGTTCCGCTTTCCAGAGACGTGCTGCGGACCAGCCGGGGCTATTACCTGTGCCGGGAGGAACGGGCCCCCATCACAGCCGAAGCATCCCGGCTTGCCGAGTTCCTGGTCCAGGCCGCCCACGGCTGCGCGCCCGTCGATATCTGACCCTAAACACAATCACGCGGGATCTCGCGGTTCCAGCTTCGGCACAGTACCCGGGCGTCATTCTCGAAAACATCCACATCGCAGATCAAAATGAAGCTGTCCGACGTCGAAGTCACCCGTACCCGTGACTCTACCCTGATATCCCAATCTTCACGCTGAAAGGCGTTCGTCTGGTGAAACTCGCAGACAGGGCTGCAGGGATCATCAAGGGTGATCCTGTGCTGGCGCCACGCATCATTGACCATGACCAGCCCGACGTCGGGGATCAGATTGGTGCCTTCGGCGCCATAACCGCCGGTTCCGGCCAGCCTGCGGGTGACCTGATTGCGAACTGGATCGAATTCGGTGCTGCGGGCAAATTCGCGGCCCTTGCGCAGGTTGACCAATTCAACTCTGCCAGCGGTTTCACGCGGTTGGAAGGTTACGGAGGGCTCGTCCCTTGCCTGGCGCAACGGCACCGTCATGACCGCAGGTCCGGCGACCTGCAGCGTAACCACCTCAGGTGAAGGCCAGACAACTGGCCAATAGCTTGGCGAAAGCGAAACCCGCAGGCGATGTCCGGCCGGAATGTGGCAGCCGATCGCGCTAAGCTGCACCGTGGCGTCCACCCAAACTCCGGGTTCCAATGGCTCTGGCGCGGCGCTGCCGCCCCGATGGGCAAGGTTCAGAAAGCCGGTCGCCAGCTTGACCACAGCACCATCCGGTCGGATTTCATTCAAGCGCACCGCCAGCATGGCCAGGGGACGGTCGGCCGCAACCCGAAGCGTCAACACAGCATTGCCAAGGATCTCGATCGGTGCTGACAGGGGAAGGCCATCAAAGCACAGCGAAAGCGCATCGTCATGGCGCTGGTCGGGAGCCTGCTCGTGTGGCATGGCGATGGCCCCCCAATCCCCACCGAATTGGCCGACGACAAGATTGTAAGGCACCGGCGTTGCTGACAGCGGGCCGGGGGCTTCGCGCAGACCGGCGTCGGTCAGGTGCAGATCATGACAGCGCACCTCTGGCGAGGGCCAGTCACGTTCGCCGATCCAGCGCCCGTCACGATGTTCATGATGGGTGCGAGGCGGCGTGCTGTCCTGAATGAAAGCACGCAGCTTCGGTTCCGCCATCACGTCATTTTCGACACCTTTCAGGAAATGTTCAAACCAGCGCACCGCCTCTTGCAGAAAACCGATCTGCGGGCCGGGCACGCCATCATGCGGATAGACATGTGCCCAGGGCCCCATGATGCACTTCACCGGGCAGCTCAGCCGTTCGGACATGCGCAAAAGTGCGGTGCGGTAGCCATCAACCCAACCCCCGACCAGCAGGGTGGCGGCGGTGATGGCGCCATAATCCTCGCAGATCGAGCCGTGCCGCCAGTAGTGGTCGCGCCGCTGGTGGGTCAGCCAGGTCTCAAGCGGGCAGGTCAGCCTATCCAGCCGTTCTTGCCAGATCGCGCGCCAGCCCGCGCCGACCAGCGCCGGATCGGGGGGGCGAGGGAGAAATGTCTGCAACACCGCGCCCCAGTCAAGCCCATCGACCATCAGACAGCCGCCCATGAAATGGATGTCGTCGGCATAGCGGTCGTCGGTGGCGGCGACCGGAATAATCGCTCGCAGGGCAGGTGGACGGCGCGCTGCGATCTGCAGGCAGTTAAACCCGCCCCAAGACTTGCCGATCATGCCCACAGCGCCGCTGCACCAGGGCTGCCGACTAAGCCAGTCGATCGCCTCTACCGCGTCGTCCTGTTCCTGCACCGCATATTCGTCGGTCAGCACACCCGCGGAATCACCCGATCCGGCAAGATCGAGCCGGACGGCGACATAGCCTGCTTGCGCAAAGTAGCCGTGCATCGGCTCGTCCCGGTAGCGGGTCACGTCGCGCTTGCGGTACGGGATGTATTCCAGCACGACAGGAAGCGGCTTGGTCGTCACCGGCTTCCAGACCCGGGCCGAGAGCTTTCGGCCATCGCGCATCGGGATTACGAAATGCTCGATGACGTCGATTTGGTCCGGCGCAAAGGTAGTCATGATGTCTCACCTTGATTGCAAAAATCGGGCATGCAGAGGCCGTGGCCCCTGGCGCGGCCTGCGCCAGAGGCGAATGTTCGGCAGAGCGCCAAAGGATCAGATCAGCGTCCGCAGCACCGTCTCGGACCAGTCGCGCATCCAGATGGTCTCACCGTTTTCCTGCACTTTCATCTTGCAGGTCAGGGTGAAGCTTTCGGCCCCGGCCGTCATCAGAGTTTCGGTCTCGGTCCGGCTGCGCCAGCCCTCGCGGCCCATCTCGTAGCTTTGGGTCAGCCGGTAGCTGGCCGAGAGCGGGTCGTCGGGCCGGATGCGGAACTCGCGGCGCAGGCTGTGCGAGAGCGTGGTGTCGATCTCGTCGAACCGCAGAATTCCTTCGCCGAAGACGCCACCCTCGCCCTCGGTAACATAGACGCATTCGCCGGTCAGGTGGTCGATCCGCGACCAGCGGACAATGCGGCCGGGATCGACCTGGGTCGTCGGCGCATCGGTGCCATGCACGGCAGGCAGCATCACGACCGGGGCGTCCCCGCCCTTGCGACAGGGCAGCCGCAGGACCGAGCCCGTCGTGTTCAGCGTCAGGGTGGCCAGCGTCGGCGCGGGCCAGATCAGAGGCCAGTAGCTGGTGGCAACGGCAATGCGGATCCGGTGGCCGGGGGCAAAACGGTGGCCGCAGGCGTTCAGCGTAACCTTCACAGGTTCGAACTGACCCGGCGCCATGGGTTCGGGCCGATCATGGCCCTTGCGATGGGTCAGGTTCAGAACCTGGAAACTGACCCGCAGCACCTCTCCCGAGGGCAAGACATCGCAAAGTCGCACCACCACTTGCGCCACAGGGGAATCGGCCGCCAACATCAGGTCGATTTCCGGCGCGCCAAGCACCTCGATCGTCTCGGTCAGGGGCGCGGTTTCAAATAGCAGGGCGCCGCCATCGTCAACCCGCTGGTCGATGGGCATTTCGCCGGGACAGCCGGTGGCCATCCATTCGCCACTGGCCTGTCCATGCCACAGCGGCGACCGGATCTGCCGCTGCGCTCCGGCGACGGGGGTCGCGGACAGTTCACCATGGCCGCCCAGATGCAGGGTGCGGGCCGAGATGATCGGGCTGGGCCAATTGGCTTCGGCCACCCAACGACCGGGCTGCTGCGGGCGCGACCCTGTTGGCACCACCGCTTCATTGACATAGGCGCGCAGCATGGGGTCATCCATCACGCCGGTGTCTTCGCCCAACAGCCAGTGTTTCCACCAGCGCAGCGCCTCTTGCAGAAAGCCGATGGCCGGGCCGGGTGCGCCATCCTGCGGATAGATATGCCCCCACGGCCCGATGATGCCGCGCCGCGGAACCTGAAGGTTTTCCAGCAGTCGCGGCACGGTGTTGGTGTAGCTGTCAGCCCAGCCGCCGACGGCAAGGACCGGGCACTGGATCGCCGACCAGTCCTCTTGCACGGACCCGTGGCGCCAGTAGGCGTCATAGCTCTGGTGCCCGGTCCAGACGGCCGGGAAGAAAGGCATCGCGTCCAGCCGCTTCAGCCAATCCTGCCGCCAGCCCTCGCCCACCACCGCCGGATCAAGCGGGCGGGCCTGGTAGGCCTGCATGATGCTGCCCCACCACAGGTTGTCGGTCAGCAGGCAGCCGCCCATGAAGTGGATGTCGTCGCGGAAACGGTCGTCGGTCGAATAGACCGTGATGATCGCCTTCAGCGCGGGCGGGCGGCGGGCGGCCACCTGCAGGCTGTTGAAGCCGCCCCAGCTTTTCCCCATCATCCCCACCGCGCCCGTGCACCATGGCTGGGCCGCGATCCAAGCGATCACGTCAAGGGCGTCGTCCTGTTCCTGGGCCAGGTATTCGTCGGCCATCAGCCCCTCGGACTCCCCGCTGCCGCGCATGTCGACGCGGATCGAGGCCAGGCCGTTTTCGGCGAAGAAGCCATGCATCGGCTCGTCCCGGCCACGGGTGCCGTCACGCTTGCGGTAGGGGATGTATTCCAGCACGGCGGGCGCCGGCTTTCCCGACAGCCCGCCGGGAAGCCACAGGCGGGCGCTGAGCCGGCATCCGTCGCGCATCGGAATCCAGACATGCTCGATCACTTCAGGTTTCATTTCGATCCTTCCTGGAAATTCAGCTTGGATGGCCTCACCGGGCGCGGCGGGCCATGATGTCGTCCAGCCAATCCTGCCGCAGCTCGGGCACGGATTCGAGCAGCGTGCGGGTATAGGCCGCCTGGGGGGTCTGGAAGAGCTCGGCCGTCGGGCGGTCCTCGACGATCCGGCCCTTCTGCATCACCACCGTACGCTCGGCGAGGCGGCGGACGACCGAAAGGTCATGGGTGATGAAGAGGTAGGTTATCCCCAACTCGTCCTGCAACCGGCGCAGAAGGTTCAGGATGTCCTCGGCAATCAGCGGATCCAGCGCCGAGGTCACCTCGTCGCAGATCAGGAGGTCCGGCTCGGCGGCAAGCGCGCGGGCGATGCAGACCCGCTGCTTCTGCCCGCCCGAAAGCGCGTCGGGCAGCCGTTCGGCGAATTCGTCCGGCAAACCGATCAGCGACAGCAGCCGGTGCAATTCCGCTTGCAGCGCCGTGCCCTTCAGGCCGCGGTAGAAGCTCAGCGGGCGGCTGATCGTCTCGCCCACGGTCTGCCTTGGGTTCAGCGCCACATCGGGCAATTGATAGATCATCTGGATCGCCTTCAGATCGGCGATGCCGCGCTTGCGGTAGCTGCCCTCCAGCGCCCGACCGGCAAAGGTCACGCGGCCCGAGGCGGGCGACAGAAGCCCCGCGACAAGGCGCGCCAGCGTCGACTTGCCCGAGCCGGATTCGCCCACCACGGCCAGCGTCTCGCCCCGTTGCAGCGAGAGGGAGACCTCGTTCAGGATCCTCAGCCCGGAATAGCCCGCCGATACGCCGTCCAATGACAGCAGGGTCTCTTCGCTCGCCTTGTGGCTGCCGTGCGACGGCCGCAGCGAGCCCGCCCGCTCGGCAACCAGCCGCCGGGTATATTCCGCCGTCGGGGCCTGCAACACCTCGCCGGTCGTGCCGGTCTCGACCTCCTTGCCGTGGCGCAGGACCATCAGGCGGTCGGCGATCTGGGCGACCACGGCAAGGTCATGGGTGATATACAGCGCCGAAGTGCCATAGCGCCGCATCGTGTCGCGCAGAAGGGCCAGGACCTCGATCTGGGTGGTCACGTCCAGCGCGGTCGTCGGCTCGTCCAGCACCAGGACATCGGGCTTGGCGGACATGGCCATCGCCATCATCGCGCGTTGCAGCTGGCCGCCGGAAACCTGATGCGGATAGCGCAGGCCGAAGGTCTCGGGGTTCGGCAGTTGCAGGGCGCGGAACAGCTCCAGCATCCAGGCGCGGGCTTCGGTCGCGGTCATCACCCCGTGCTGCACCGGCGCCTCGATGATCTGCCGGTCCAGCCGCATCGAGGGGTCGAAGGCAGCGGCGGCGCTTTGCGCGACATAGGCGATGTGCACCCCGCGCATGGCCTCGCGGGTGGCCTTGCCGGATTGCCTCAGCTCGGTTCCGGTCAGCGTGATCTGCCCGCCCGAGATCCGGCAGCCACCCCGGCCATAGCCCATGGCCGCAAGGCCGATGGTGGATTTGCCTGCCCCGGATTCGCCAATCAGACCCAGCACCTCACCGCGCCTCAGGTCAAGCGAGATGCCGTCCACTAGCACCGATCCGTTCGGGGCCACGACACGCAGGTCGCGGATGGAAAGCACGCGGTCTGCCACGTCGGTCAACGGTTTTCTCCCTGAACGTTGGTCCGCCCGGCCAGAAGCCAGTCGACCACAAGGTTCACCCCGATCGTCAGAAGCGCTATGGCAGCGGCCGGGAACAGGGGGGCATAAAGGCCGTAGAGGATGCCCTGCTGGTTGTCACGCACCATGCCGCCCCAGTCGGCAAAGGGCGGCTGCACGCCAAGGCCCAGATAGGACAGACCGGCGACAAAGAGGAAGGTAAAGCAGAAGCGCAGGCCGAACTCGGCCACCAGGGGCGGCATTGCGTTCGGCAGGATCTCCTTGCGGATCATCCAGACCAGGCCCTCGCCCCGCAGGCGGGCGACCTCGGCATATTCCATCGCATTGATGCCCTGCGCGAGGATGCGCGACAGGCGGAAGACCCGGGTGGAGTCCAGCAGGCCGATGGTGATGATCAGCACCGGCAGGCTGGAGCCGAGGGCCTGCAACACCACCAGCGCCGAGATCAGCACCGGGACGCTCATGATCGCATCGACGATACGGGACATCACGATGTCGGTCGCCCCACCGCGAATGGCGGCCACCACGCCCAGCGGCACGCCGATCGAAAAGGACAGGCCGACCGCAAGCAGTGAGACGCCGATCGACAGTTGCGCGCCGTAGAGCATGCGCGAAAGCATGTCGCGACCATTCTGGTCGAGGCCCAGAAGATGCTCGGCCGAGGGGGCCGCGAAGGGGGCACCCATCGTCTCTTCCTGGCCGTAGGGGGCCAGGAGCGGACCGGCAAGGAAGATGACCAGGTTGAAGGCGATCAGCGCGAGGCCGATCCAGCTAGTCAGCGTCAGTTGTCTGTCAGGACCAGCCATGGTTCAGCTTTCTGAGATCCGGGGGTGGCGCAGGCGCGGATTGAGCGCAATGGCGCCAAAATCGGCCAGCATGTTCAACAGGATGTAGGCCGCGGCAAAGACCATCGCGGCCCCCTGCACCATCGGCAGGTCGCGCTTGGAGACCGCGTCCACCATGAACCGACCCAGGCCGTTGTAGTTGAAGACAGCTTCGACCAGCACGACGCCGGTGATCAGATAGGCGATGTTGAAGGCCACGACGTTAATGATCGGCGCGGCCGCGTTCGGCACCGCATGGCACAGCACGACCCGACTGTTCGGCAGGCCCTTGAGATAGTTCATCTCGATATAGGGCTGGTCCATAACCGCCAGGACCGCGGTGCGCGTCATCCGCATCACCTGCGCCACCGTCACCAGCGTCAGGACGATCATCGGCAGCGTGGTGGCCTTCAGCCAAGCCAGCAGGCCCATGCCGTCATGGGTATCAGCAAGGCTGGGCAGAAGCCCGGTATGGACCGACAGAAGCAGGATCAGGAGGAGGCCGAGGAAGTATTCGGGCAACGACACCGTCCCCAGCGCCACCACGTTGGCTGCGCGGTCGAAGAAGGAGTTGCGCCAGACCGCGGTGCAGATGCCCAACGTCACTGCCAGCGGCAGCGACACCGCCGCCGCATAGGCCGCCAGCGCCATCGTGTTCCAGAACCGGGGCCACAGCAGATCGGCGACCGGCTGGCGGTTGGTGAGCGACTGCCCGAGGTCGCCCTGGATAAAGCTTGCAAGCCAGCCAAAGTACCGCTGGACAGCCGGGGCATCGAGCCCCAGCGCATCGCGCAGCGCGGCAAGCGATTCTGGGGTGGCGTTCTGGCCAAGGATCGCGGCGGCGACGTCACCCGGAAGGATCTCTGTCCCGGCGAACACCAAGACAGAAACAAACCACAGGGTCAGGAGGCCCCAACCCAGCCGCACAAGGACAAGCCGGGTCATCAGGCTTCGAGCCAGACCTTCTCGGCCATCCGCGCGCCCATCAGGTTGAACATCGGGTGCGGCTGCACGCCCTTCACCTTGGTCGAGGACGCGTCGATGTAATCCCCGAACATCGGGATCATCGCACCGCCCTCGTTGCTGATCAGCTCCTGCAGGCGCCAGTAGATCTCACGCCGCCGGTTTTCGTCCAGAAGCGCGCGGGCCTCGACCAGAAGCTTGTCGAACTCCTCGTTCGCCCAGCGGGTGTCGTTCTGCGCCGAGGCCGACTGGTAGGCGATGGTCAGCATCTGGTCCGCCGTGGGACGACCGCCCCAGAAGGACATGCAGAACGGCGCCTTCATCCAGACGTTGTCCCAGTAGCCATCGGTCGGCTCGCGCTTCACCTCGACCTCGATCCCGGCCGCCGATGCGGCAGTGCGGAACACCGAGGCCGCGTCCACCGCGCCCGGGAAAGCCGCATCCGACGACGACAGCGTGACCTTCAGCGAGTCCAGACCGGCCTGTTTGAGGTAGTACTTCGCCTTTTCAGGATCATAGGGACGCTGCGCCAGTTCGCTGTGGTAGAAACGGTCGGTGCTGGGAATGGGATGGTCGTTGCCCAGCCGGCCGTTGCCCAGAAGCGCTGTCTGCAGCAGCTGATCGCGGTTGATCGCGTGCTTGATCGCCATGCGCACGTTGTTGTCCTGGAACGGCGCCTGCGTGCAGTCCATCAGAAAGGTAAAGTGCTGCCCGCCAGCCGAGCGCACGATCTGCAGGTTCGGCGCCTGCGACAGCAAGTCGACCGTCTTGAAATCGACGCGGTTGATTGCATGCACCTGCCCCGACATCAGCGCATTGGTCCGCGCGGCGATGTCGTTGATCACGATGACCTCGACCGCGTCTACATTGGCGCAGCCCGGCTTCCAGTAGCTTTCGTTGCGCACAAAGCGCGCCCGCACGCCCGGTTCGAAGCTTTCCAGCGTGAAGGGGCCGGTGCCGATCGGGTTCGACCAGGCCTGGAACCCGTCCGGCACCACTAGGAAGTGATAATCGGACAGCACATAGGGCAGGTCGGCGTTGCCGCTTTCCAGCGTGATCTTCACCTCGCTGTCGGACACCTTAGCCACGTCCTTGAACGCCGCCGCGACCGAAACGGCCGCCGAGGTCGTCTCGCCGCGATGGATGTTCAGCGAGTAGATGATGTCGTCGGCGGTCAGCGTCTTGCCGTTGTGGAAGGTGACGCCCTGACGGACCTTGAAGGTCCATTCCACTGCGCCTTCCGCCGCTGTCCAGCTTTCGAACAGCTCCGGCTGCGCCACGTTGTCTTTGTCGATCTCGACCAGGCCGTTCATCACCATGTAGGCTTGGTTCACCGGAACCCAGTCAGTCAGCTTGCGCAGGTCGAAATCATCGGTGGTCGAGCCGCCGCCAATCCCCATCACGAACACCCCACCCCGGACCGGAGTCTCCTGCGCCAGCGCTGGTCGCCCCATCAGCCCGGCAATACCAAGTGCTGAGGCTCCGGCAATCAGGCTTCTGCGGTCCAGGATCAAGCCCTTTGAAATGCTGGTCATATCGATATCCCCCTCTTGTCCCGCATCGCTCCACCAGCGCAGGAACCTCCGGCAAGAGGCTATCTTGTCATAGCTTAATATCGCAAATGACAAATCGTCATGGCTGCATGCCTGCGCGACCGCGTACTCACCGATTGCTTGCCAGCAGCCAGTCCGCGACCCGCCGCGCGACTTGGCGCATGTGGCGTTCAGGCGGGCGGAGCAGATAATAGGCACCGCGCCCGACCAGCACATGCGGATGGGCCCGGACCAGCCGCCCCGCGGCAAGGTCGTCGTGCACCAGCCAGGTCCAGCCCATGGCCACGCCCAGCCCGTCGCGCGCGGCCCGGATCGCCATGTCGTAATCGCTGAGCTTCCAGCGCCGGACCGTCTCGGGAAGGGTCACGCCGGCATCGGACAGCCAGTTGCCCCAGTCTGTCCATTCCTTGAGCGTCTCTTCGATGGCGAGGATGACTGGCTGCGATTGCCTGACCAGCGGCTCCAGCGTAGGGGCCATCACCGGGACCATCTCCTCGGGCCCCAGATGTCCCAGGGTCCGGTCGGGAAGCGGGCTGGGCAGGAAGGCTATGGCAAGGTCGTATTCATCGCCCCGTCGCTGGGCCGAACTGTCGTCCACTCGCAGCTTCAGCTCCAGATTGGGAAACTCGGCGCTCAATCCAGCCAGGCGCGGCACCAGCCAAAGCTCGCCCACTGCGCGCGAACACGACAGCGTCAGTCGGCCTTGGGCCTGCCGTTTCAGAGACCTTGCACCAAGGTTGGTCAGCACGTCCAGCGCCGCGGCAACCTCCTGGGCATATTCCGCACCGATCCGGGTCAGCACGACCCCCGAGGCAGTCCGCTCGAACAGTTCGACGCCCACGTCTTCCTCAAGCCGCATGATCCGCCGGCTGATGCCGCTTTGCGTCAGGCCGAGAATGGTTGCCGCATCCGAAAAGCTTCCGCACCGGGCAACCATCTGGAATGCGATCAGGGATTTCAGCGGCGGAATTCCATCCGTCTCCAAGTCAGCCGCCTCCGTGGCAGTAGATGGGATAATTTTCTTGCCTAAACCGCAAGAGAGGGCACGCGACGCCAGCCGTCTTCAGCGACTGGACAGGTAATCCTCCGCCACATAACCGGTCCCACCCGGTGCGTTGGACAGGAAGACGCGGCACCAATCCTGCCCCAGTTCCGTGACGCAGTCGCGCCGGATCAGTGAGGTGCCATCGGGCAAGCCCAGTACGACCTTGGACTTGCCCGGCTTTTGTGGAGAGCGTTTGGCTCATTTCCCTGACCTTCGCTCGAAGCGATGGAGCTTTGGAAGTCGAGCGATCAGTGTCGCCTGACAGAGTAATGGAACCAGTCGATTCATCTGGCGACCGCATTGTCCAACTGCTGGCTCGTCTGCCATGCAACCAGCCAGATATGCTCTGCGCGTTCACCTGCCGCAACGCCGTTACCGGACCTCATTTCGTCAGCCATGGCAGCCCTCAGTTGCGCAAATGGCGCGGTGATCGCGCAAGTCCACAAATCGACGCCACGGCGCCCCTGTCCTGCCGGAGTCCGACGCTAGAAGAGGACATGCGAGGCGGTCCATTTCCCCTTATCCGTCTCGCAGTCCTTTTAACAAGTGCATTATTACATCGGCCAACATCTGGCCCCTCTGCCGCCCGGCGTCTCACATGTCCCCCGGGCGGCAGGCTTTCCTGTCAGCGAAGAACATGCGCGGTTCCTCTGTGATGGCCGTGAAGAGAGGCGTCACGTAGGATCCTCTTCCCTTGCCGGGATAGGCATTGGCTGTGGTCGCCGTCTGAGCAGAATCAGGACGTTGCCCACGTTCCATTTTCCTCCCCGCCGTGTCTGGATCCCTCGCGCCGCCAGTTCCGCCGCAATGGCTCTAAGCGAAGTGTACCCAGCCGCCTGGATAGCTGCCAGCACCGGCGTGAGGTCTGCCGCGAAGGCCGTGGCACTGGCGTACACCGCCGCCCTGAGCGCAGCGCCGCCCTTTCCGGCCCGCCGCAGGCTCTCGGCACCGTTCGGGTTGCCCAGCCTGACGCCGCGCGCCTTGGCGACCGCCAGCGCCTCCTTCGTCCGCCGCGAGATCGCCTCCCGCTCGGCCTGGGCGACCAGCGCTATGATGCCCACGGTCAGGTCAATTGCCTCCGGCATGTCCACGGCTACGAACCGCACCCCGCTGTCCCGCAGCGCCAGCAGGAACGCTGCGTTCCGACTGAGTCTGTCCAGCTTCGCGATAACCAGTGTGGCGCCGGTGACCTTCGCCAGGTGCAGGGCCTTGGCCAGTTCCGGCCGGTCCGCCTTGCGCCCGCTCTCGACCTCGATGAACCGGGCCAGCACCTCGGCACCCCGAGCCGCTGCGGAGTTCTCGATCACCTTGCGCTGCGCCTCCAAACCGAAGCGACTGGCACCCTGTCGGGCCGTCGAGACCCGCTCTTAGGCCACCAAACGCTGTCCTGCCGCCATCTTCGCACCCTGTACACAACTGCCTAACGTTGGTTAGGCAGTTGTGGACTCCTCAATCATGAGAGCGGATCGGACCAGAAGCGGACATCGTCCTACCATGTCGCAACGTCCGCTTTCCGCCGAGGCTGTGTAAAAACTCTGTTTTATGGTAGGGTTGCTCAGTATCTGGGGGTGCTGGATGGTGGGTTTCATCGAGGGTGTCAGCCGGGATCAGACGACGCTGTTTCCGGACCGGCTTGAGGACTGGATCGGGGAAGATCACCTGGTGCGCGTGGTGGATCTGTTCGTTGACCAGCTCGACCTGGCCGCGCTCGGGTTCGAACGCCATGCTGCTGCCCGCACGGGGCGGCCGGGGTATCATCCCTCGGTGCTGCTCAAGCTGTTCATCTACGGTTACCTGAACCGGATCCCCTCAAGCCGGCGGCTGGAATGCGAAGCAGGCCGCAATGTCGAGGTAATGTGGCTGACCGGGCGACTGGTGCCTGATCACAAGACCATCGCGGATTTCCGGCGCCAGAATGGCCCGTCCATCCGCAAGACATGTGCCACGTTCGTCGATCTCTGCCGCCGGATCGGCGTGCTGAAGGGCGCGGTCGTGGCCGTCGACGGAAGCAAGTTCAAGGCGGTCAACAATCGCGACCGGAACTTCACCAAGGGCAAGATCGCCAGCCGCCTCGCCCATCTGGCAGCCGAGGTCGATCGCTATATCGAGGAGGCCGACCGGATCGACCGCCAGGAAACCGGCGCGGCGCGGGCCGAGCGGGCGGCGCATCTGACGGGCCGACATCACGGCGTCCGGCAGGAGATCGAGCGCCTGCTGGCCATGGACAAGGCGCTGGCCGATGCCCCCGACGGGCAGATATCGCTGACCGACCCCGATGCCCGGGCCATGGCAACGCGCGCGCGGCACAGCGGACATGTGGGCTACAATGTCCAAAGCGTTGTCGATGCCGAGACCCATCTGATCGTAACGCACGAGGTCACCAACCAAGGGCATGACCGGGATCTTCTGGCCAGGATGGCCACACAGGCCAAGGCAACCTTGCAGCGTGAGGACATGCACATCCTGGCCGACAAGGGCTACTTCAGCGGCCTCGAGATCCTGGCCTGTCACAAGGCCGGTATCACCGCGACTGTCCCCCGATCGGACACATCGGGCGCTCGGTCGAAGGGCCATTTCGTGAAGGCCGACTTCGCCTACGAACCCGACGTCGACATCTATCGCTGCCCGGCGGGACAGGCGCTGACCTACCGCACCACGAGCGAACAGCAGGGTCTGCAGATGCGGCGCTACTGGACGAACGCGTGCAAGGCCTGCGACCTGAAAAGCCGCTGCACTACGGGGCACGAACGCCGGGTTTCCCGATGGGAACACGAGCATCTGGTCGAAGCCTCGAATTCCCGCCGCCGTAGCCCAGCGGCCCCGATGAGTGTCCGTCGCTCGACCGTCGAGCACCCGTTTGGCACGATCAAGTCCTGGACCGGGCCCTGCCATTTCCTAACCCGGCGGCTTCGGGGCGTGCGAACGGAAATGGCGCTGAACGTGCTAGCCTACAACATCAAGCGCATGATCTCCCTGATCGGTGTCAAAGGGCTGATGGCCGCACTCCCGGGGTAGTGCGGGCAAAAAAATGTCCGTCATCGCGGGCTCGACGCGCTTCAGGGCGCCCCCCGCGCCCCCGGACACCTCGATGAGACGGCTTCCGACCACTTCGAGCCGAAATCCACTCGCCGGCCAAAATCGCGCCCGCCCGCAGCGCAGGTGACCGAGTTTTCACACAGCCTCCGCCCCTTTTCGACTTTCGAAGTCGTCCCACTAGCGTATATTGCGCTCCTGTCGGAGTGCGACCAGCGCCGCAAAATCAGCCAAATCCGTGCTTGCCAAGCCAGCGCTCACAACCTCGAAGAGCCGCCGGTCCTCCTTGGTCATGCCCTTCTTGGGCCAAGCCGTTCGAAACTTCCCCATGGCTTCCGAAAACCCGCTCCACCATTCCACCTGCCCCTTCCTCGAGCGAGAAGATATTGAGGCAACGAGTTGGTCAGGGACAGAGACAACATCCGAGGCCGTCTGAGCGCGCATCATGAGAAGGTCCATGAAGCGCTGGAATTGCGACGGGTTGATCCGTGGCAAGACCGGCTCCAGAATTGCAGGTAGCCATTGGTTTGGCATGATCATCTGCGGCGCGATCACAACGCCGGTCATATAGCCATCAAGCCAGTCCACCGAAAGATCGGTGCCCCGCAGCAGGGCAGCAACTTCGCCCTTCATTTCGGGGGTGGGTGCTTCCTGCGCCAGTTCTTCAAACGTAAGGCCCGGATCGAAGTCTGGATCATCTCGGACCCAAGCTTCAATCGTCTGTTCGTGCACATCAAGCATGACCGGGATCGTCTTCAAACTGCGCCCTTCCAGCAGGGCCATGGCACAGGCGGCAAAGCCTGCCGCATCCGGGTGGAGGGCAGTCTCCAGCACATCCGCAGACCGTGCCAGAATGCGCGCCCACCAATCGCGTCGGGTCTCCAGCCATTTCCAAAGTGCCGTCTCTGCAGATTTCGCGCTGCGCGCCTTGTCGAGAACGGCATGGGCTGCATCGCTGTCTTCGAACCAGCTTTCGATGGTCTCGTGACGATCCCACCATTCCTCGCTGGCAGTAATCAGATCCTTGTGCTGTCGCGACGGAAGCGCTTGCACAGCTCGCGTTGACGCGAGATCAGCGATGAGGTCCGGTGTCGATTTTAGCTCAGGCCGCAACCCGGCAAAACCACAAAGACGGACAACCGCGATCAGCCCTGGAACGGGCGGCAGACCTTGGGCCAGACCATCTGCCAAAGCGATGGAAACAGCACGCCGCACATAGTCTGCAGTCACCGTCAAAGCGCCGACCTCTTCGGTCATGCGCTCAACGATGGATTTCTGTTCCCGCGCTGTTCGACAGGTGATGGTGTATGCGTCTTTCACACCCTGCCCCTGTTTCAGGAGCAGCATCGCCATTTTGCGCTGCGAACCGGATTGTAGCGCAATGCCGATGCTCTGAGCCCCTCCGCCATCGGGCAAAGACGCGCGAATGCTGTGCATCGTCCACGGCGCCTGATCTGCTGAAGGTGCGACGCTCTTGCGCATCGCCGCTCTGAGAATGGTGTCCACCTTCGCCCGCGCGGCATCGTCGGGCATCCAACTGCGCAGGACGACCAATGACGCCAGAATTCGACCAGGCAGTTCAGCACTTGCAAGGCGATTGGCGAGGCCTTGTGCTGCTGTGAGGCGAATGTGCAGTGCCGGGTCAAGCAACCAGTAACAGGCCAGATCTGAATGAATGGCATCACTTCGGCTGACCGAATAGGCCACGACATGATCACGCATTTCAGACGGCATGGCTGGGAAGCTTTCCGTCAGCGCGTGATGCAGAGCAAGCGGTTCGCCTTCTGCCTGCAGGGTGAGTTCAGCAAAGAGCCCTTCCAAGAGGGCGTCGCCTTCGGCAGGATTGGCCGCACGTCGACTGGTCGCAGGGACGACATCTTCGACTTGCAGTGCGAGAGCAGCGGGCGCAGGCAAGCCATTTCGGGTCCAGAGCTGCGCAAAGAGCAGACTGTGGGCGGATGTCATCTGACCTTGTCCGCGCGCAAGGTCCAATGCCGCTTCGACTGCAACGATAAGGGTCTGACCACGTGCTTTACCGTTTTCGCGGGCGATGCGGGCAGTATCAAGTCCTGCTCCCAGAAGGTCTAGCAAACCCTCGTCGCGTGGGCTTGGTTCTGCGATCGCGCAAATTCGTGCAACGATCTGACCGCCCAGGGCCGGCCGATGCAGCAGATCTAAGCCCAAACGTTCTAGAACCTCCCGGCGCGCTCCGAAACCGTCATTGCCTGCGGCTTTCAGAGCGGCCAATGCCTCATCGATTCTGCTCTTCGCCATTGGTCACCGTCCCGGACTGCGCGATTTCTGAGGCTAGCCTACCAATGCCACTCTGACTTGTCAGGAAGTCACGGCATGATTGCAGCCCTAAAAGCTTCAGCAGTTCAGCTAAACAGCATGCCCTCTGGCCCAACCCTTGGAGGTGCTGGAAAGTGCGCATTGCATGTCGCCCTCAGCCCGGCGTCGGCACTCACACCTGTTTGGTCCTCGTTTTGATCGCGGAAGCAACTTGCAGTGAGATGACGAGCCGAGCGATAATGGTTGCATGTATAGATATTTGAGCCGTTTCAGACTTCGTCGCGCCGATCTCACTGGCATTCCCTTATTGGTGGCAATCGGGATTGGATTGCTTTTCCTTGAGGGCGGGATGGCTCGAGCCGAGGAAGCACCCATCCTTGAGGCACGTGTCAGTAAGATTCTAGACGGAGACACCTTCACGCTGAGTGGCGAGTCGCGTCGAATTCGTGTCTGGGGCCTCGATGCGCCGGAATGGAACCACCAGGGCGGCTCAACCGCCACGTCGACCCTGCGCAGTTTGATATCCGGGAAGCATCTGCGTTGCGCTGTTCTGGACGTTGATCGATATGGACGCCTCGTTGCCCAATGCCTGCTGCCCAACGGCCGAGACATTGCTGCAGAGATGATCCGATCCGGCACTGCCACAGAATACTGCCGATACTCCGGCGGCTACTACGGCACGTGCTAAAATCCTTAACGCAACCTTGACGAGGGCACTGATCGCAATCACCGCTCCCAATCATGCTCGCCCCGAGCAGGAGTTGACGCGAGCAGCCGCTCAGCGTGCCGTGCCTCTTTCAGCGTCAGACCGAACGCCACATGCGACTTAGCCGAAGAAACGATGGCCCGCGCGATCCACTTCCGCTCGTCCGCGTCCTCGAAATCCCCTGCCAGAGCATCCGTCCGGCCGCTGGCGAGTTCCGCCACAACCCCTTGGCCGTACCGCTGCCGCATCTCATCGGCGAACCGCTCCGCATGCGCATCACCCCGAAACTCAACCTTGCCATCCGTCTGCATGATGCGGCCCATCGACCCGAGGGCGCGCAGCAACCGGTCATTCTCAGGAACCGCCTCATGCGTTCGGGCATGATCGATCAGTTTGGCCGCCGTTTCATAGAAACCTTCAAGATCATCGACGACCTTCCGACTTTGATCGGGGTTACGAAGATCGGCACGCCGCCGCCCAGACAGGGTTGCCAAGTCACTGCGCACCCAGTCGCGCTCTTCCCAGGCATTGGCGGCACCTGTCTCCAGCCGCTCGGCCATGCGGTCACCGCTGAGGCCTACAGAAACAGCTTTGGCGATGATATCCGTTTTCAGCCGGTCGGCTGCACCTGGCTGCAGCTCAACAGCCTCCCTGCCCTGCGTCAGCCGGTCACCCTCAAGACCTGTCGCGTAAATCTTGGTCTGCGGCAGCATCTGCAAAAGTTGTGCACCTCTCGCATCGCCCAAGCCTTTGGCGATATCGATAGCATAGCCATAGAGCTCGTCCCGCATTTCCCTGCGCTCGGCGACGGGCATCTTCCGGATCTTAGCCTCCGCCTCTGCCATCCATCCGCTGAAATGCCGGTCCAGATCGGCCCGCTCAGCCGTCGCGGTATCGCCCGGAAACGGCTGCAACAGACCGCCCCGCCGCAGGGCTTCTTCCGCCTTGGCAATCTTCTCACCAATCTCCGACAGACCCGTCAGCGCTGCGACATGGCTCAGACTGCGCATGGCATCCGCCGTGCGTGCCATCGTCGCCAACGCATCTTCCAGCGCCTTGCCCTCACGCGGCCGCTCCTCAGGCGCCCGGCCCTCGACCCGCGCCCGCTCGATTTCAGCCCGCGAGGGTCCATAGGTCAGCAGCCCACGTTCGGCCCTCGAGGTCGCATCCAGAAATGCGCCCTCCTCGGCAGCAATCGCCACCATGCGCTCCTTCATGACCTCAAGGTTGAAAACATGCTCCTTTGCCATGAAGAACCAACTGTCGTTCACCGTCCCGCGATTGTTGACGACCATGTGGACATGCGGGTGTGCCTTGTCGGTGTGCAGGGCCGCGACATAGGACCAGACATCATCCTGATGCTCCCCTGACTGGAACATCTCGAAGGCCCAGGCCTCCGCAATCAGCTTTGCCTTCTCCGGACGGACATGAGACGGGAAGCTCATCAGCAGATGGGTCGTATGACCATTCTTCGGCGATCCCCGCCAATCCTCGACCCAGTCGCCGACGATGTCATTCTGCCCGTCCTTCGTCAGCCCCTTGGCATCCGCATCCAGCACGACCCCGTTGCCGAAGATCGATGCCGATTTTGAGAACAGGTAGTCCATCTGGGCGGCCAGCTCCTTGGCGTTAGCCGTCCCGCCCTTGCCGATCTTCTTCAGAACCGCTGCGCTTGATCCCAGTGAAAACCGCCACATCTGGCTTGCCCGGGTCGAGAAGCTGAACCCGCGCTTGGGCGAAGACGAGCCGCCCGCCTTCACCCTTCCCTGCTGCGGGCGCAGGAAGCGGATCTCCCCGAGAACGGCCTCAGCAACCCCGATGGGACGCGAACCAAGCTTAACCATGGCGTGCGCCCTCCTGACCCTCGACAAACTTCCGGAATAGAGCCACGCCCTGACGCCGGCGTTCGGCGATGATCTGGCTCAGCGCCTTGGCCACCATCGGCAGCGACCGGCGCAACTCATCCACCGATGCCCACTGTGCCTTGACCATCGGCGCCCTGCCCCGGTTCGCAGCCAAGGCAATCTGGTTCACGTTGGTGCCGATCTTGCCCAACTGGTAGCGGATTTCTTCCAGCTTGGCGCTGTCCTCCCGACTGAACTCCAGAAAACCTGACGCCATCCGCACCACCGATCGCACCCCGTCCGAGCGGGATTTCGCGCCAAGTTGGGTGCACAGCGCGTCGAAGGCATGGAGTTCTTCGGCAGGCAAACGACAGCTCACGACCTGGCCCTTGTCGTCTGAACGAGGCCGCCCGCGTCCTGCTCCTTGCTGCACTGCAGAATCAGCAACTTCATTGCCAACACCCGCCAAAACCTTGGAGCGCGATTTAAGTCTTGTTTCGCGAGGTTCTGTTTTTACCGCCAACTTCTGCCACCGATTATTTGTAGACACATCGCATTTCCTGCCACTCTTCCTACCCCTTCCTTCACCTTCCTTTCAAGTGCAATCTAAGCGCGATTTATGCTCTTGCAGATTGTGCTGACCTTGGGTAACTCCCCCGCCACCGAATGCGTTTCGCTGATCGCGCAACACACAAGGTGAAACAGGGACCGCTCACCCCCAGCCACGTGGCCAGAGGCGCATTTTCCTTGTAAGTATGGGCCTAAAGCCTTGTTTTGTTTACTGTGCGGAGCCTGTCGTTCAGTGTTCAGGGTCCGGAGAAAGGAAGTGTGGGATGCGTCTTGTGGCATCAGGGATGTGTGTTCGGGGTTCCGCCTTGTGATACACGCATTGCGCGATCAGATAAAAGATATACGCATTCAGTAATCAGACAAATGATTAAAGAGATATGCCTTGCGCAATGAGATTTGCGCGAGCCGTTTTACAATATCCGCAGTGTGGGTTCAGATTTACGCGATGTGAGTTAAGATAAAAGATTTAAGCGTTCCGCATTGTGAGAAACGCAATCGGCGAAGTGAGGAAGGTGGTATGGGTTACGGGATACGTGTTGTGCTGGTGATGAACAGGAAAGGCGGATCGGGCAAGAGCACCCTCTGTCGCGCCTTGGCTTCTGCTGCGGCGACACGAGGCGAGACGGTGACGATCTTCGACACCGATGCCTCAAAATCCTGCCTCAAGTGGATGCAGGCGGGAAAGGAGGCAGGCAACTGGTCTCCTTTGGTTGAAGTGATCCACACGTTGGATGCGCACCGGGTGGCAGAAGCCATCGGGCAGATCTACGAGCAGCCCGATCAAGAGCACCTCATCCTGATCGACACCTTCGGCGGGGGATCAGAGGCACAGGATGTTCTGGCGGTCGCAGCGCACCGGATCATTTGCCCGATGATGCTGTCGCGGGGCGATTTGAGCGAGACGCTGGAAACGGCCAACTGGTACCTGAAGCTGCGCGGTCGCGTGGAAAAGCCGGATGAGCTTGCGGGGTTTTCCGTGTTGCTCAACCGGGTGCCTGTGCGGGTGTCAGAGACGGAGCGCGCGGTGGCTGAAGAGCTGTTCCAGTCCTTGCCTGCCCTTGAGACCTATCTTGGCAGCCGCGCCGCTTATGTTCGGATGGACAGAGAAGGGCTTCTCGGGGTGATCGCGGACAAGACGCCAAACCGGGCGCTTGCGGCACATGTCCAGAGTGCCGTGAAGGAGGCGGCGGACCTTCTGGAGGAAATCGACCAGCTGATCCTCAACCCGGCGGAGATCGCATGATGGCGCAGCGCAAGGACATGATGCGGATCATCCGCCAGGACGCGGGGTTTTCGGCCAAGTTGGGGTTTGGCGGGAAGGTGGGCGAAAGTAAATTGGCCGATCGGCCCATCCCGGTACCGCCGACTTCGGTTGACGCCTTGGCGGCACCGAACCCTTCGGCACCGGCACTAGCAGCGACGACCACGCCAAGCCACAACACTGGCGAAGTTGGTGGCAGACCCGTTGGGCCCAAAGAAGAAGCCCGGGAAGAGGAGAAGGCCTTCAGTGCCCGAAGGGCTTCGAATGCGAAAGTGACTGGTCTTGCAACTGGGTCAGCTGCCCGCGGGCAGGTTGTCCATGTCTCATTGTCGCTGACCACCCGTCAGGCGCGGCTGGCAGAAGAGTGGGCCACGGCTGCACGTTGCACCGTCCAGTTTTTGATCCGTCGCGTTGCCCAAGGTCTGCGCGATCAGGTCTTCGATGATTGGGAACGTGATGGGATGCCGGAGGTCGAAGAGTCCCGCGGCGCACGAGGCAAGCATCCGACCAGCGTGACCTTAACCTTGCGGCCGCAGTTCGCAACTGACCTCGCGAAAAACCATGACCCGCTTGGCATCCTTGGATTGGCGCGCGCCATGGGTCCTGCCTACCGCGCCCGGTTCCAGGACGCCTTCGACGAAGCCTTGGCCAAGGCGAAAATTCAGACAACAAACGAGGGAGACAAACAATGACCAGCACAGAAGACCCTGCCCTCGAGCGCACCATCCCGCCGTCTGAATTCGACATTGGCACGCCCGTCGAATGGATGGTCGATCCGGATCGGCATGAGACAATCCTCGGGGTAACTTATGAGTTCAGCCAAACAGGCGAGCGCAAGACCGTCTGGTACACGCCCAATAGGCGGCGGGCAAAGAAAGCCTTGGTCTTGTCTGAGTTGACCCGAGCCTGATTGAGTTTGGCGCGGCGCGGCTTGGCCGCCGCCTGTTTCCGAACTGATTTTCGCGATGACCCGCTGGCGAAACGAAGAGACCCGGCGGCTTGGGCCACCGGGTCTGATCTGAGGGGTCTCAGCCCGCGAACTGATCCTCGCGGTCAACCAGTTCAGGGTCTTCGCCTTCACCAGCCTTCGGGCGGCTCAGGAAGTCGACCTTCTCCGCGATGATCTCGCAGCCGTACCGGTCGACCCCGGCGGCATCGGTCCACTTGGTGTAGTGGATGCGGCCGTGGACCATCACCTTCATGCCCTTTTCGCAGTTGTCGGCGACCGTCTTGCCGAGACCGTTGAAGCAGGTGACGCGATGCCATTCGGTGTCCATCACGCGGTAGCCGTTCTCGTCACGCTGGACCCGGCCTTCGGACAGGCGCGGGCGCGAGGTCGCGAGGGTGAAGTTGGTGATCTTGGTCCCGCCTTGGGTGGTGCGGACTTCCGGGGACTGACCGATGTTGCCGGCGAGGATGACGATGTTCTGCATGTGAAGCTCCTGTATCTGGCTGAAGGGACCATCCCTTCGACAAGACCCGAATGAAGCCTGTCGGTTGAGGCTTGCACGGTGGCACTTGGGTCACCGGAAACCCCCGAGGGGCCGGGGTGGTGCGGGCAGGGAGCGGCACGCGACCAACACGGCCCGGCCCTGAGCGGGGTTGCGAGCCAGAGGCCGAACAGGCTTAGGGGATTGTCCGTCGAAGGGAGGTGCCTGAGCCGGGATCACGGGAAGCGGCAGGGCAGAACCGCTCAAACGAGCAAATGGCAGTGTCAGGCCCAGGGAGAAAGAAAACCCGGAAAGAGGGAGGGGCCATGTCAACAACTGCGTGCCAAAATTAAGCGACCGTTCTGTCGATGAGGGTCAGCGCGATGATTGAGGCGGGCTGCCGGGACAGACCGAAAGGGAACTGCCCTGCGAATGGTTGCAAAGTCGAGACGCCACCAGCGATCAAAAGAGCATGATGGAAATGGTTTGGGCTAAAACGTGCTGCGAGGTTCGATGCCACAACCGGGTTGCCGAGAAAGGACGACTCGGTTCGCAGGAAAGTGAACCCTCGCCGTCAATAAGAAGCCCGGCGATGCGCTTTGAGTAATGGTCGACCCGCAAGTACGGATCGTAAGGCTCAGCCCCAAAAGTACGATGCTTTGGCGTAAGCTAACAGGTCGAAGCAGAGTTGGCTGGCAGGATAAGACATCCACCGAAATCGAGTCCTCAAACTTCCGTTTTATCGCAAGGTCCGTCGGTGAGTTATAGAAGTCCGTTCTATCGCTCATGGACCAGCTCTGAAAATCCGACATAGCGTCGGATTCAGTTGCGCTTGGTAAGCATCGAACAGACGAGCTCTCTGACCCGACGAAGCCCTATCGCTGATAGCCCCGTCGCTGCTTCTGTGCAGCAAGTCGCATTAGCGAAGTAATCGCCTTGCCCTCGTCGTCATGGCGCTCAATCAATGATTGGCCGCGCGCACCAATTCTTCCCCATTCCCGTATGAGACAAGCCCGCCCGAACAAATCGCGCTGAACACTCAAACGATAATACCGCCGCATGTTGCGGGCCACGTCGATCCGACGCAGGTCAAGCGTCCTCGGGAAGATTTCGAGCTGACCAATTGAATCGAACATATAGGGCTCTCGCTGATTTTCTATACCATATAAGGTAGAATTGCGTGCAGTCATCTTCTTTCGTGCATCAAATGCAAGATTGGACCCGTTTGCCTAGTCGGACTGTATCCACATTGAGTCCAAGACGAGGATCAGCTATGGTGCTCCAGTATACCACCAGCCAGGAGATCTTGATGGGCGTCCACAAGCAGAGTGTAAGCTTTAGCGACACAGCCTTTGCGTTCGCGCGCGAACTTGTCGAGAGCGGTGAATACCCCAACATCAGCGCTGCCGTTTCTGGAGAAATGGCGCGTGCTCGGGCGGCACGGGAAAGGGAACGGGTTCTGTTCGAAGTCGAGGTGCAGCGGCGTCTCACGTTACCGCTAGAGGCCTGGGAACCCATAAGCGCAGAAAACAGCTTGACCGCGGACGCTCGCGCGCATCTGGCGCAGAGCGCGAGGGCGGGTCACGTTGAAGGCAACTAATGCGCCTAATCCGCCACCCTTTGGTCAAGCGCGACCTGCTCGAGCTTGTCGATCACATCGTTGAGTCGACGCAAGGCGACGTCGCGGCGGCATCGCGTCGTCTCGATGAGATTGACGCCCTTCTTGCCGAAATAGCAGCAAACCCAGGTTCGGGCATGAGGCTTGCTGCCCCCCTCGACGGATGGCTGGTCCGTCACGGAGGGCGTGGTCATCGCATTACGATCGTGTTCAAGGCCGATCCCCAACAAAACGCGCTTTATGTCACACTGGTCGCTTTCGGCGGGCAAGACTGGATGTCTGGCAGTGTTGGACGAAAAACCTTCGTAAATGAGAGTTTACTCAGCCAGAACAGATCCAAAGCAGAAATATAGGCACTTCATGAAAGCATTTGAATTCGATCACAATCTCATCGACGCCTACGCGCGCTTTTCGCGCTCCTTCAGCACTGTCCGAGCAGATGACATCGTGGGCGAGATCAAACGCCAATATGATGAAGGGCGCTTCTGGCCTGATGCCCTGCTTTCACTGAACCCGAGATTTCTTTCGGGCCCAACAGTCGACGACCTTGTAGTATCGGGGGATCTAGACGAGGCAACCGCCAAGATCTTCCGGATCGGCACCACGCCCATAAAATTCCACCGGCACCAAGCTCAATCCATTGCCAAAGCACGCGCCGGTCAGAGCTATGTGGTAACGACGGGAACAGGTTCGGGGAAATCTCTTTGTTTCTTCGTTCCTGTGGTGGACGCAATTGTGCGTGCACGCAAAGCCGGTCGGCCGCGCAAGACGAGCGCGATCATCGTCTACCCAATGAACGCTTTGGCAAACAGCCAGATCAAAGAAATCGACAAGTTCATTTCCCAATCCGGGCTGCCAGAAGATCTGAAACCAGTGGTGCGGCGCTACACGGGTCAGGAAAGTCAGGAGGAGCGTCAACGGATTGCTGACAATCCGCCAGATATCCTGCTCACGAACTTCATGATGGCCGAACTACTGCTTACGCGGCAGGACGCCCTAGATACCAAGGTCATCGACAACGCCAGCGGGCTCGAGTTCATCGTGCTCGACGAACTGCATACTTATCGCGGTCGCCAAGGTGCTGACGTTGCTATCCTTGTTCGGCGCCTTCGAAATCGCTGCGCACCAAACAAAGCTCCGATCTGCATCGGCACATCCGCCACCATGGCAAGCGAAGGTTCAGAAGGGGGGCGCGCAAAAGCCGTGGCTGACGTATCGTCTCGCCTTTTCGGGGCGTCGATTGGCCCTGATGCTGTTATCGACGAGTCTCTTCAGCGCGCAACCGATGACAGACTGAAGCTGGAAGATGTCCGGCCGCAGATCGCCTCGGCACTTGGCAACGAGTTGCCTGAGGTATTGACGGATGAGGTGTTGCGCCGACATCCTCTCGCTGTTTGGGCTGAGCTTGCGATTGGTCTTGATGATGGCCAAGAACTCAAGCGCAAGAAGCCTGTCCCTTTCGACGACGCAGTGAAGCAGCTGTCGCTGGATAGCGGCCTCGACAAGGAAACATGTCGAACTGGTTTCGAGCGTTTCTTGACCCGTGTCAGCCTGCCAGAATCTGAACGCGGCGGCGGTGGCTCTGGTGCTTTCCTCGCGTTCAAGCTGCATCGCTTTATTTCCGGGGCTGGAGAGATTTTCACGACACTCACCGGTCGGCCGAGACGGGTTCTGTTCGAAGGCCAACTGGAAGACCCGGATGCGCCCGGCCATCGCCTCTATCCAACCCGGTTCTGCAGGGAATGCGGCCATGAAGTCCATGTCGTCACCAAGACCGAAGACGCCGATGGACTTCGCTTTTTACCCAGAAACATTGACGACACGCCCATCGCAGACCCGGATGGCGATATAGCGGGCTACCTGACGCCAGTTGGTGAGGGAGACTCGGACTACGCCTTTGACGGCGATCCTGATAGTTACCCGGAAGACTGGCGCGAGGAGCGAAACGGCATCGAACGTCTTCGCGCTAACCGAAAAGGCCGATTGCCTGAGCAGATAACCGTGCGGCCTGATGGGCGATACGGCCCAGACGGAGCTAGTTTCTGGTTCATTCCCGGAAAATTTGGGTTTTGCCCATGCTGCCTTGACCAACCGAGCCCCGGCGCGCGGGAACGTAGCAAACTCGCGGGCCTTTCTGGCGAAGGCCGAAGCTCGGCAACCACACACCTGGTTTCAACCGCTCTCGAGTGGATGAACGGTGACTCCAGCGGCGTGCCTGCCGAGAAGCGAAAACTGCTGGGATTCACGGACAACCGTCAAGACGCCGCCCTTCAGGCGGGGCACTTCAACGACTATCTGTTTGTGAGCTTGCTGCGCGGCGCGATCTTGCGCGCTGTTCTCGACGCGGGTTCGGACGGCATGGCCGAGGATGAATTCGGCCTACGTGTTGTGAAGGCCCTCGGTTTTACGGCATCAAACAAGGACTCTCGGATCCACTGGATGTTGGACCCCGAAGCTGGTGCCGTCGTGCGCGAGGATGCCCAACGCTCTCTTGCCAAAGTCCTGGCCCACCGGGTCTGGACGGACCTGAGACGGGGGTGGCGCTACACCAACCCCAGCCTATCGGTGCTCAAGCTGGTCGATGTCGAGTTCATCGGGCTCGACGATATCGCGGAAGACAGAGAAGCCCTGATGGCAGTACACTCGGCGCTCGGAGACTTGGACGCCGACGCCTGCAAAAAGTTGCTCAAGGACATCCTGGGCGCGATGCTGGAGGGACTAGCCGTCAGCACTGAGGCCCTCGATCTGACGGTTCTCGACACGGTCGGGCAAAAATCGCGAAACCTGTTGCGGACGCCTTGGGCTATCGATCAGAAGGAAATGCCCCGAAGCAGGTCGACCTTGTTCTTGCAGGCACCCGGAAAGGATCGTGTGGGGCTGCGTGAAGAGCAGACCATTATTCGCGCAGGACACAACTCTCGGATCGGCCGATCGATAAACCGCAAGAGTGTGATCGGAACGAAGCTCAACAAGACCGATTACCTTGCCGTCATGACCGGACTTCTGGAGCTGATGGCCCGCGAGGGCTTGGTTTCGCTTGTAGAAATCGAGGCCGATTTGCTTGGATGGCGATTGTCGCCTTCGGCTGTTCGTCTGGTGCCAGGAGAAGCCATACGAGCCGGTGAAGCGCAGGGAAACCGATATTTTCACGACCTCTACAACGTCATTGCGACCGATTTGAAGAAGGGCCGAAGCACCTACTGGGGGCTGGAAGGCCGCGAGCACACGGCGCAGGTATCACAAAGGCAGCGGGAATGGCGCGAATGGCGCTTCCGATTTGAAGATGATGACCGCGCAAAGCTCAAAGAGAATACTGCAGAGATCAAGTCATCGGGTGAGTCCGATCAGTTCCTGCCCGCATTGTTCTGTTCACCAACTATGGAGCTTGGCGTCGACATATCGGCGTTGAATGCCGTCTATCTGCGCAACGTGCCGCCGACGCCGGCCAACTACGCGCAACGGGCAGGTCGGGCAGGTCGATCCGGACAAGCGGCGGTCATCGTCACCTACTGCGCGGCGCAGTCTCCGCACGACCAGTATTTCTTCGAGCGCCGCAACGACATGGTCGCCGGGGTTGTCCGGCCGCCTGCACTCGACATCACCAATGAAGAACTAGTTCGCTCACACTTGCACGCCGTCTGGCTGGCAGAGGCAAAGCTAGCGTTGTCACCTGACATTCCCGAAATCCTGGACCTGAAACAGGCAAAGTACCCTCTGAAACAGGACGTGATCGACGTCGTAAACCGGCCAAGCCTGGTGACTGCTGCGCGCGCGCCGATGAAGCGGGTGCTGGACCAAATCCTTGCATCAATGGACGGAAAGAAACCCGTCTGGATGGGGGATGAGGATGATTTCATCCTTCAGGTCGCACTGCGTGCTCCACAAGAGTTTGACCGCGCGTTTGACCGCTGGCGTGAACTCTACAATTCGGCGCGGACCCAGCTGGTGGAGGCGAATAGCCGATCCGAGATTACTGGATTATCTGGTGCCGACCGCCGCAAGATCAAGGCTGCTCAAATGCAGGCAAGCGATCAGATAGCCATTCTGGAACAAGGGAAGGCCACGAACGGATCTGATTTCTTTTCCTATAGGTACCTTGCGACCGAAGGCTTCTTGCCTGGCTACAACTTCCCGCGGCTGCCGCTCTACGCCTTCGTCCCAGGTGAGGGCAAAGCTGGTTCGTTTCTGCAACGCGCAAGATTCCTCGCGATCTCCGAGTTCGGGCCACGCAGCCTGATCTATCACGAAGGTCGGGCCTACCGGGTGATGAAGGCCAAGTTGCCGCCAGAGGTTCGCACCGGGGATGGTTCGGAATTGGCCACCAAGGACATCTTCATCTGCTCCAATTGCGGTGCCTGCCACGAAGGTGACGTCGAGCGTTGTCACGCGTGCAACTCACCGATGGCAGGCGAGGTTCCGGTGCAGCGGACACTTCGAATTGACAATGTAGAAGCAGCGCCTGCCGACCGGATCACGGCGAACGACGAGGAGCGCGTTCGCCAGGGATTTGATATCCAGACTGTCTTCTCATGGCCCAAGAAGGATGGTCAGCTTCAGGTGACAGAGGCTGATTTCCGTTGCGGAGATACATCGATCCTCGCCCTCCAGTATGCCAACAGCGCTGAAATCAGCCGGATCAACAAGGGCCTGAAACGCCGCAAAAACCGGACTGTCTTCGGCTTCAACATCGACCCCCGAAGCGGATACTGGGCGAAATCAGAAGACGAAGATCCTGATGTCGACGTTCCGCCAGATGTCGCAAGACCGGTCCGCATCGTGCCAATCGTACGCGACCGCAAGAACGCACTTCTGCTCCGCTTCCGCGAACCGGACACCTACGCCCCCGAAACAATTGCGACCGTCCAACACGCGCTATTACGCGGCATCGCGGTCACTTATCAGCTTGAAGAGGGCGAGATCCTTGGGGAGCCTTTGCCGGCCCGAGACAACCGGCGCTCAATCCTCGCCTATGAAGCGACAGAGGGCGGTGCCGGTGTCTTGAACCGCCTGGTTGAAGACGCGCACGCCTTGGGCAAGGTGGCGCGGGAAGCGCTGTCCATCATGCACTTCGACAATGTCGACAAAGCCATCGCCGCCGGAAATGCAAAGCTGTTGGTTGATCGAGATGGTGATGCCTGTGTTCGTGGCTGCTATCGCTGCCTGCTTTCTTACTTCAACCAGCCAGATCATGAACTGATTGACCGAGCTAGCGATGAAGCAAAGCAAATGCTGATCGATCTGGCTCGTGGTGAAGTCATACTGGCCAAAGGTTCACCGCGCTCGGCTGGTGCCGAGGGGTGGGAGCCAGCCTTCAAGGATGCCGGTATCCCGGCACCCGATAGCGCTTCCGTCAGTTTTGCGGACCAGGAGATGAGTTTTGCTTGGCGCAACCATTTTGTTGCTGCTTGTACCGCAACCCTCTCAGCGGCTGCGCTGGAGATCGCTGACGCCAAAGGCTGGACGCTTTTCGAATTGCCCGATTCTTGCGCGGACGGAGTGCCCGATGCGCTGATTTCGATGTTCAAGGATTGATCTGATGACCGTTAATTTTGCTCCCGGAGACTTGGTGCGTGCCCGTGGACGTGAATGGGTCGCATTGCCGTCCCCGCGCGAGGGCATCCTTGCACTGCGCCCCCTTTCTGGCAGCGAAAGCGACACAGTCATTCTCGATCCCTCCCTTGAAACCCAGCCTGTCACAGTTGCCCGTTTCGATTTACCATCCGAGGCTGCGCCGACGGTCCAGTCGAAGGCTGCTCTATTGGCAGACGCGATGCGGCTGACTCTTCGACGGGGAGCGGGCCCATTCCGCTCGGCCGCCCAACTGGCCTTCGAGCCCAGAACCTATCAGTTGGTCCCTCTGCTGATGGCGCTTCGTCTGCAGGTGCCTCGCCTTCTGATCGCCGACGATGTCGGAATCGGGAAAACCATTGAAGCGGGCTTGATCCTTCGCGAGCTAATGGACCGGGGAGAAGTCGATGGCTTCTCAGTACTTTGCCCGCCCCACCTCGTCGAGCAATGGGTCGGGGAATTGAAGCAGCGGTTCGGGATCGAGGCGGTTGCCGTGACATCAGGTAGTGCCGCGAGGCTGGAACGCGGCCTCCCGCTGGCCCAGACCCTGTTCGATGCCTACCCCTATACCGTGGTCAGCCTCGACTACATCAAGGCCGAAAAGCGTCGTGAAGGCTTTGCACGGGCATGCCCCGATTTCGTGATCGTTGATGAAGCCCATGCCTGTGTGGGAACGCACAAAGGCAAGCAGCAACGCTTCGAGCTGCTGGCTGGCCTTGCCCGCGATACTGAGCGTCGGATGATCCTTCTTACCGCAACCCCCCACTCCGGAGATGAAGACGCGTTTGGCCGTCTTCTTTCGCTGATTGAGCCGTCTTTTGGTGTAATGAATTTTGACGACGCCCGATATCGGGAACGTCTGGCTCGACATTTCGTGCAGCGCCAGCGGATCGATCTCGTTTCGGGGGAATGGGACGAGAACCGCGCATTTCCCAAGCACGAAACGACCGAGTCTCCCTACAGGCTGTCGCAGGCGCATCTCGATTTCCAAGAGGCCGTGCTCGACTACTGCTTTGGTGTCGTCTCGCGCGCAGGCACCGGGCTTAGGGAACGGCGTCTCGCCTTCTGGGGCACGCTCGCCCTGATGCGCTGTGTAGGTTCGTCGCCAGCGGCGGCCCTCAGCGCCCTCCGTAACCGGATGTCGAATGAGAGCGACCGGCTTGAGCCGCAGATTTATGACGAAGACTCCGATGACGAAGATGCTGTCGATATCGAACCCAGCACCGGGTTCGATACTGATCCCGCCCTTCTGGCTTTGGTCGTCCGGGCAGAGGAATTGGTTCACAAAGCCGACCCGAAGCTCACGGCCCTCATCGATGCGCTCACGCCACTGATCAAGAAGGGCGTGAATCCCGTAGTGTTCTGCCGATATTTGGCCACTGCCGAGCATGTCCGAAATGGACTGCGGAAGGCATTTCCCAAACTGGCTGTCGAAGCTGTAACGGGTGTTCTGACACCCGACGAGCGCCGCGACCGCGTGGCCGAAATGGCATCGGCCGACGACCAGAAAGAAGTTCAGCGTATTCTGGTCGCTACCGATTGCCTGTCCGAAGGAATCAACCTTCAGCAGCTGTTCGACACCGTCATTCACTTCGACCTGTCCTGGAACCCTACCCGGCATCAGCAGCGCGAGGGTCGCGTTGACCGCTTCGGGCAGCCGGCAGAGCTCGTCCGCTCGATCATGATGTTTTCACCGGATAGCGCCATCGACGGGGCTGTTCTCGAAGTGATCCTTCGCAAGGCGGAGGAAATCCGCAAAGCAACAGGCGTGACCGTGCCTCTACCCGATAATCGCGGGCCGGTAACAGACGCGCTGATGGCGTCGATGATGTTGCGCCGTGGTGGAACTCGGCAGCTGGCGCTCGACCTTCGCCTCGATGATGGCACTAAAGCGATGGAAACGCGCTGGCGCGACGCATCGGAAAGCGAGAAGAAATCCCGCGCGCGCTTCGCCCAGAATGCGATGAAGCCACAGGAGGTGGCACCAGAATGGGAAAAGGTTCGCACGCTGCTGGGATCGCCAGCAGATGCCAGAGTATTCATCGAACGAGCAATGTCTCGCTTTGGCGTTCCACTTGAACCCAGAAAAACCCTCTTGGTCGCCCACGTCCATGCGTTGGAAGCGGGCCTGAAAGAACGACTGGCACAACGGAACCTGAGTGGCTCAATTCGCCTCGCCATGGTCGAGCCCGCTCCGTCAGGGACTGCGCTGCTAACAAGAACACATCCCCTGACCGCCACCCTCGCCGAGGCGCTGGTGGAAGCATCCCTTGACCGCGAGGCCTTGTCCGGTCTCGGAATCGGCCGGGTTGGTGCTTGGCCAACCTCAGCCGTACAGCAGATGACCCGAGTGGCTCTCCTTCGTATCCGGTTCAAGCTGACCGTCCATGCGCGAAAAGAGCGCCTTCTCCTCGCCGAGGAGGCTGCCCTCGTAGCGTTGCAGGGCGGCAAGATTGTCGCAAGCGGCGAAGCAGCCCGCGCACTTCTGAACACACCTGCAACCTCTGACCTCGCTTTGTCCGCTCGGGACCGTTTCATTGGCAAAGCAAAGGAAGACCTGCCCAGCTTGCTCGGTGGCCCGTTGGCTGACTTTGTCAAAACCCGTGCCGAAGAGCTCATGCAAGATCATGCCCGCCTTCGCGCCGCTGCCGGATCGGCCTCTCGCGTCACCGTCGAAGCTGTTCTGCCGCCAGACGTGATCGGTCTCTTCGTTCTTATGCCGAGCGAGATCTGATCATGGCGCGCAAACCCATCGTCGACATGTCCGCCTGGCCTTCGCTCAGCCTCGAAGGCAATCTGATCGCACCTGCCATGGTTGCAGCGACTGATCGCCGTGAGGCATCAGAGCAAACCGAATCCGACTACCGCATTCGCAAGGGCCTCACGATCCGCGAGGAAATCTCGACCGCCTTTCGTGTTGGCCAGTCGCATTTCGACACCTTCGCCAAGATCGCACACCCCTCGGCCGATGCAACGCGACGCTTCATCAAAGCCTTCCTGCAGGAAACCTTCGGCTTCGACGACCTCGTACCAGTGGATGGCCCTCTGTCCTTCATCGCGGGCGGACGGGTGCCGGTCGTGGTCGTGCCCCCGTCAGACGAAAAGCTCGACCGGCGAAGCGCAACCCTCTCGACCGACCGCACACGGTCCCCCGCCTTTGCGCTTCAGGATCACCTGAACGAGCATGACGAAACCCTATGGGGCCTTGTCACCAACGGCACCCTCATCCGCCTGATGCGGGACAACGCATCGCTGACACGTCCGGCTTACATCGAAGCCGACCTCTCCCAGATCTTCACAAACGAAGACGCCGCGTCCTTCGCCGTTCTCTGGCTCCTGATCCACCGCACCCGTTTTGGCGTCGCGGACGCCCCTGCCACCGATTGCGCGCTGGAGCGCTGGCGCGAAGCTGGGTCGAAGGAAGGTGAAGTTGCCCGCGATCGCCTAGCCGTCCAGGTCCAGCTCGCGCTCAAGGTGCTCGGCTCCGGCTTTCTCGAGGCCAATCCCGACCTGCGCGATAGGTTGAAATCGGGCGAGATCAACCTGACCGAGTGGTTCAACGAACTCCTCCGCCTCGTCTACCGCCTGATATTCCTGATGGTGGCCGAGGATCGCAACCTCCTGCACCCAGAAAAGGCCAAGCCCGACGCCCGCAAGCTTTATGCCGAGGGTTACAGCCTCGCTGCCTTGCGCGCCCAATGCTACCGCGCCGCCTCGTGGGACAAGCATCACGACCGCTACGAGGGCATCAAGATCGTCTTCCACGCGCTCGCCAACGGCCAAGAGGCGTTGGCGCTCCCGGCCCTCGGCGGCCTTTTCGCGGGCGACAAGCTGCCCCACCTCGAAACCGCCCGCCTGCGCAACCGCGCCTTCATGGAGGCGCTCTACCGCCTCTCCTGGCTTGACCAGAAAACCGGCATGGTCCCGGTCAACTGGCGCGCGATGGAGACCGAGGAACTGGGCTCCGTCTACGAATCCCTCCTCGAACTGCAGCCTCAGCTGGGCGATGACGGCAAAACGCTGGTCTTCGCCTCCGAGGCTGCCGAGCAGAAGGGCAACCAGCGCAAGACAACCGGCTCCTACTACACGCCCGACAGCCTCGTGCAGGCGCTGCTCGACACCGCTCTTGACCCCGTGCTCGACAAGACCGAGGCCGAGGCCGACGATCCCGCCAAGGCGCTGCTGAAACTTTCGGTCATCGACCCCGCCTGCGGCTCGGGCCACTTCCTGCTGGCCGCCGCCCGCCGCATTGCCACGCGGCTCGCCCGCATCCGCGCCGATGGCACGCCATCGCTGGCCGATTTCCGTCATGCCCTGCGCGATGTCGCGCGGTCCTGCCTGCACGGGGTGGACCGCAACCCAATGGCGGTGGAACTGACCAAGGTCGCCCTCTGGATCGAGACGGTGGACCCCGGCCTTCCCCTCGGCTTCTTCGACGCGCAGATCCGCTGCGGCGATGCACTGCTGGGAGTGTTCGACCTGAAGGTGCTGCAGGAAGGCATTCCTGATGCAGCCTACAAACCGCTGACAGGCGACGACAAGGAAGCGGCGAAATACAATGCCCGCGCCAACAAGGACGCGAAGGCAGGCCAAGGGCGACTTGATTTCACCGGTGGTAGGTCTCGCCTTCCTGCGATCCGACCGATTGCTACCGAATACACCGGCTTCCGCGCTCTCGGGGAAGACACGCTGGATGACATCATCACAAAGGATCGCCGGTTCCGCTCACTGCGGGAGGGCGCAGCATTCCATAAAGTCGAGATGGCTTGTGACCTCTACATTGCAGCTTTCCTGCTGCCGAAGACCGGTGGGGCGCCGACTTCGCGCGGAACAAGAACGATACCCACAACCTCCGACGTCTGGCAGGCGCTAGACGACGGGGAGGTTTGGGGGCCGCTGATCGGGCATTCAAAGGTCGCTCGCCGCGCTCGTGCTTTCCACTGGCCGTTAGAGTTCCCCGACGTGATGGACCGGGGCGGGTTTGACGTTGTGTTGGGCAATCCCCCTTGGGAGCGTATTAAGCTCCAAGAGCAAGAGTTTTTCGCCGCCCTGTCGCCCGAGATTGCCGGAGCCCCAAATAAGGCTGCTCGCGAAAAGCTGATCCGATCACTCGCTGCCGCCCCCGAGGGTACCCCTGACCGCACGCTGTTTGACGACTTCCAGCAAGCCAAACGCACCGCCGAGGCCGCAAGCGAGTTCGCCCGCGTGCCCGAGGTCGAAGAAGTCAAAGTCGGAAAACGTATCGAGAAGCACTTCGTCGGGGGCCGCTTCCCGCTGACCGGGCGCGGCGATGTAAACACCTATGCGCTTTTTGCCGAATTGTTCTCGCGTCTGGCCGGTCCAAAAGGCCGCGCCGGGGTGATTGTGCCCACTGGGATTGCCACCGACGCCACCACTGCGCCATTCTTTGCCAGCTTAGTTTCAGACAAGCGCCTGTCGCAACTGGTGGATTTTGAAAACAGGGCTGGCCTGTTCCAAGCCGTCGACAGCCGGATGAAGTTTTGTTTGCTGACCCTTGGCCGCAACCAAGGAACTGCGCGCTTCGCATTCTTCCTGACCAACACCGCGCAACTGGCCGAACCCGAGCGCAACTTCACTCTTACGCCCGATGCCATCGCTCGCCTTAACCCCAACACCCGCACCGCCCCCGTCTTCCGCAGCCGGGCAGACGCAGAATTAACTGCGAAAATCTATAAGAACGCCCCTGTGTTGATTGATGAAGCAAATAAGTCTGATGGAAACATCTGGGGCCTAACAGTTCACACCCGTCTCTGGCACATGGCGGAAGATGTCTTTTGGTTCCGCACGGCTACGCAGCTTGTCGATTTGGGCTTCAAACGCGAAGGGCGAAATTGGATCAGGCCGAGGCCGGACGTCACTCCTTCCGAGGACTTCGTAAATATCGACCAGCTAGCGACGCACTTTTCGCCAATGATCGAAGCGAAGATGGTCACCTACTACGATCATCGCGCCGCAACCTATGGCGAGCGTGGTGAAGTTCGTGGTTATCGCGTCTTGCCAGAGACAACCCTCGAACAGCATCAGGATCCAGCATTTGAAGCGGAGCCATTTTATTGGGTTCCAACTGATGACCTTGACCGCCGGCTTGATCCATTCTCGAAACGTGGCTGGCTTCTCGGTTGGAAAGATGTTGCTTCCGCGACAAACGAGAGAACAGCTACATTTGCAATCGTGCCGCGATCGGCTGTTGGACATACGATGCCCCTAATGTTCCCGGAAGCATCAGAGCGTGAAATCGCGTGCCTATATGCCAACACATGTTCCTTGACCCTCGACTACGCCGCACGGCAATCGGTGGCAGGACTTCACCTAACCTTGGGCTATCTGAAACAACTCCCGATACTCCCCCCCAGCTTTTACAACGATCCGCGCCAAGCTTTCATTACCCCGAAAGTCCTAGAACTTACCTACACCTCGCACAGCCTCGCCCCCTTTGCCCGCGATCTGGGCCATGACGGCCCGCCCTTCGCCTGGGACGAGGCCCGCCGCGCCCGCCTGCGCGCCGATCTCGACGCCTTCTACGCCCGCGCCTATGGCCTTACCCGCGACGAGCTGCGCTACATACTTGACCCTGCCGAAGTGAAGGGGCCCGACTACCCCTCGGAAACCTTTCGCGTCCTGAAGGAAAAGGAAATCCGCCAGCACGGTTTCTTCCGAACGCAACGCCTTGTCATGGAGGCATGGGACCGGATGGTGGCGGACGGAACCTTCAATGCCCTCGGGCTGGGTATCCAAGCGGCCGCACCAGCACACGGTCCTGGGATCGACCTGCCCGCGCTTTCGAGCCTGCGCGACGGAGCTTGGGCATGGCCGCCGCAGATTCAACTGCAGCACCGACTGCGGTATGCCGCCCAGTACGCTCTTTGGCTCAGCGATCCGGCTCAGGATACTTTGTTGATGCGCATCCTGATCGCCTGCCTGGCCGAACCCGCACTACTCACGCCGCTGCTATCGGACGAAGATCGCGTGCAATGGAGCCGACTGGTTGGCCCCGAAGCGCGGCCGGCACAAGGCTCAACCCGCCTCCGCCCTGCAATCAACGCCGCTTGGCGCAACGCGTTTGACACACTCGTCTCTTCTGGTCAGCTTGAAGAACGTGATGGGCGCTGGATCAGAGGCCGCCATTTCAATTCGTCGGGACTGCGGGCCGAGTCAGCCGAAGCACAACGCACCGGCTTTGTGCTGCAGGCGGTCCGACGGCTGGACCGGCGCCAGATCACCGCCGCAGTGTCGCGCGAGGACAACATCATCTGGGCGGAGTTCCGGCATGGCACCGGCTGATCTTTTCGCGCCGCAAATGCAATCGCCCGTGGCACCGGATGGCCGCCGCGAACCGCGAATGTGGATTCGTCGGTTGGCGATTTTCGAGGATCCGCAGACCATCCGCCGGGATATACCCCTCAGACCCGGCCTGAACATCATCTGGACGCCTGACATGTCAAGCAGCGGCCAGCCGTCACTTGCGCATGGCAGTGGGAAAACAACTTTCTGCCGACTGCTCCGAGCCTGTCTCGGTGAACCCGATTACGCGACCGATACGCAGCGGACACGCCTTATGGTTAGGCTGCCGAAAGGGCTGGTGGCGGCTGAGATCATCATCGACGGCACCTGCTGGGTTGTCGTTCGCACTCTCGGCTTTGGAAGCAATAGCTTCGTCGCCCAAATGGAAAGCATTGAGGATGCACTAGCCCGCGGGCGTCTGGAGGCAGATCCTACCTCGATAGATGCCATCGTCACAAAAGCATTCTTTGCCAGCCTCATCGGGCGATCACCTCAGGAAGTTGGGGACGAACACATCTGGGACGTCCTGAGGGCTTGGCTGTCGCGCGACCAGGAGTGTCGGCTGTCCGACATCCTGGCTTGGCGAACATCGAAAACACAAACCCGTTCTCGCGCGCAGACGCTGAGTGAAACATCGAAGCTGACCATGGTTCGCCTAGCCCTGCGCTCGCTCGACGCGGAAGAGCAAAGAGCCTCCGCTCGCGAACGGGAACTCGCCAGTGCCGCAGACGAAGAGCGCAAGGAGCAGGCTTATGGAGAGCAGAGCAAGGCAAAGAAGTTTTCGTCACTCCGCGATGCGTTAGGGGTCGGTGAAGATGTCGGGCTTGATGATACTCTTGAGCAGAAGGGGCTGGTATCCCGCGCGCAGGCCGCGCTCGCTGAAGCGATGCGCGCGGAGGCGCCGCAACCGCCCGACGTCGGTGCGCTCTTTGTCCGGCTTGCTGACCTCAACACACAGCGTGCAGCTCGGGTCGAGGGACGGCAAACGCAGCAAACCGATGCGGATCGGAAGCGTATCGAAGCCGAACGCCTCCGCAGCGAAGCAAGCCATGGTGAGTTCGACATAGGCCAAGGTCGTGTTAGGGTATGCTCCATTTGCCGTGTTCCAGTGGATGAGGTGCTGGCAAAGGGATGCGGCATTTCGCTGGAGCGATGTGACGTTGAGGCCATAAGGCGGGCAATCGCGGAAAAGCAAAATCAAGCGGCAGAACTGGATCAGGCTTCCAAGGTCGCCGAATTGGAAGCAAGCTGCATAACGGCTCTTATCCAGCAAATCGATCAGGAAATCCGAACAATCGAAGCGCAGGCGCAAAGCGCAGACACCGCACTTCGTTTGGCACAACAAAAGGCGGCGACGATCCAAGACCGAGTTTATCGGGCGAGACGCTTGCTCGATGATGCGCGAGCATTACAGAAGAGCACTTTGACTACACGTCCCGCACCCACTGCGACAGATGAACTGGAGACTGTGCGACAGCAGATGGAGCAAGGCAGGAAGCGTGCGCAACAGGCTATTGGAACCTTGGAGGAGCGATATCAGGGAATCGTATCTGCCTGGCTCCCTGACGGTATCGAAGGATCAATCAAGCTTGACGGCAAGGGATTGCGGGTTGATGCGCAATTCTCTGGCAGGGGGGAAGTATCAACAGCCGCACTCGACTCGCTGAAGATAGTTGCATTCGATCTAGCTGCGATGCACCTGGCAATCGAAGAGAAGGCAGATCTACCAGCAGTTCTCATCCACGACAGCCCCCGCGAGGCTGACCTCGACGGGACACTATACGCTCGCTTGTTCGAGCTGATACATCGGTGGGAAACTGAATCCACAGCGCCGTGTTTCCAATACATCATTACGACCACAACAGCGCCACCTACCCCACTGCAAAGCGACGAATATGTCGTCTTGCAGATGAGTTCGACCCCTCCGGCGGCACGCCTCTTTGGAATAGACCTATGACGATCGAAGCGCCCCAGAGCTTCGTCGTCTCGCAGGAATGCCAGAAGGTCGCCTGGCAGAATGGCTACCGCCGCGCCTTAGGTGAGGTGGGCGGATGGGCGCGCTACGGATCTACGACCGCGAAGGGTACGATCTGGTTCGCAGCCGGGGGGCACGAGGGGCCGTGGTTTTTGGCTCTTGATCACCTCGGTATCGCCGAGGATCTGGCCCTACCCCAAACCGATATGCCGGGCCCGGGCCTCGTGCGCTATGCCTTTTCCAATCTGACCACGCTCTATGCCGTGATGCCGCGGGTCTATCAGTTGGGCGTAACGCTGCCCGATGGCCCCCTCGAGGAATTCCGCGCGGCCGTGGAGAATTTACCTAAGAGCACCGAGGCCGAGCGACTGGTCATACAGCGCGTTGGGCAGGATATTTTCCGGGACCGGCTGATGACCTATTGGCAAGGTCGCTGCCCCCTGACCGGGATCACCGATCCAGCCCTGCTGCGCGCCAGCCATATCATTGCTTGGAAGGATTGCGCCAGCGACGCCGAGCGGCTGGACGTACACAACGGCCTGCTGCTTTCGGCTTTGTGGGACGCCGCCTTCGACCGGGGTCTTGTGACCTTTGACGATGACGGGCAGCCACAATTTTCAGTGAAGCTGAGCGATGCTGCTCGACTTGAATTGCGGTGGTACGCACCTCTCCCCCTAAACGACAAGTTGCGCAGCCGGCTCAAGTGGCATCGCACCAGCCTGTTTGATCGTGATCATTAGAAAGCAAAGGGGGCTTACGCCCCCTTCTCGAACTTCAGAACCGGGATGCCCAGCTTCTTAGCCTTGTCGGCGAGGTTTTCCTGAATACCATTGCCCGGGAAGACGAGGACACCCACAGGCAGCACATCCAGTATGGCATCGTTGCGCTTGAACGGGGCCGCCTTAGCGTGTTTGGTCCAGTCGGGTTTGAAGGCGACCTGCGTGACCTTGCGGGCTTCGGCCCATTTGGCGGCGATGAGTTCGGCCCCCTTGGGGCTGCCACCATGGAGAAGGACCATGTCGGGATACTTGATCCGGACCTGATCGAGCTTGCCCCAGATCAGGCGGTGATCGTTGAAGTCGGTCCCACCGGTGAGGGCGATCTTGGTGCCTTGGGGCAGCATCACTTCGGTTTCCGCGCGGCGCTTGGCGGAGAGGAAATCGCGGCTGTCGATCAGCGCTGCGGTCAGGTGCTTGTGGTTCACCATCGAGCCTGAGCGGGGCCGCCAGGTAGAGCCTGTGTGCAGCTCGAACGCCTCGGCGCTGCGGTCGCGGAAGGCTTCCAGACAATGCCGCCGTTCGACAAGGCTGGTGCCTTCGGCCGTCAGCCGCTCAAGTTCGGTCGATTTCACCTCAGAGCCGTCTTGTTCGCGCTGCAGGCGGTGTTGCGCCACTTCATTGTCATCGAGCAGGCGTTCGGTGCGGGCTGCGGCGCGGTGGAAAAGGTTGACCTGGCCCCAGAGCAATTCTTCGAGGTCGGGTTCCATGCGGGTCTCGCCAAGGGTTGCTGCGAGGGCATCGAAGATATCGCTGACCGCGTCGATGAGGCGCTCGGGTTCCGGCATCGGGCGCAGATCGACCTCGTCCTGGAAGGCACGGGTGCCGAAGAGCTGAAGCTCCTGAAGCGCCCAGGCGGTCTGGGAAAGGGCGGGGCTGCGGTCGAAATCTTCGCTTTGGAATTGGGTCGTCATGGTCTTTTGCCTCCGGCTGCTCGGGCCCGCGCGACATCCCGCGCGGCCTTCATGGGCTGCGAAAGCTGTCACTGGGGACGCCCCTTCACCCCGCCTTCGGGGCCGGAACGCATGTGGAGGAGGACGGGGGGCGGCTGATTTGCCTCGCGATGCAAAGCGCACGCCTGCGTGCGCGGCGGAAATCAGTTGCCCCCCGTCCTTGAAGGGGCGGCCCCTTTGACGGCCGCCTGCCCATCTCTTGAAGGACGTGCGGGTGTCGGGTGGGTTCGACAGCCGGGCCGTGGGAAAAGACGCGACCCTGTTCCTCAAACGATGCTTGGCCCCCTGCCCCGCGCCCTGACTGCCTTTGCGCTTTGAGAGTTCAGATCGTCAGCCGATGCTGATCCTCGAGGTCGATCTGCTGTGCCAGATGCTGGCGCAGCGCCTCAGCGCCGTGGGCTCGGAGATCGTCGTTGAAATCCCCGAGCTGCGGCTCGAGCACCCTTACGGCAATCCCGGCCTCGGTTGCTCTGGCGGTCAACCTTTCCGCCGCGCGCTGCCCCGCCGGATCGCGGTCGATGGCGATGTAAAGTCGCTGCAATCCATCCGGCAACAGCACTGCTCCGAGGTGACCCGACGAGAGCGCCGCCCAGACGGGCAAAGAAGGTGCCGCCTCGCGAACGGAGAGCATGGTCTCGATGCCTTCGCCCAGCACAAGGGCTTGATCTGCGTGGGTGATCCTGACGGCATTGCCGAGGAGGTGACCCATAGCCCGACGCGGTGTCTCAACCGCCGCCTTGCCCTGTCCGTCCGGAGCCAACCAAGTGCGATGCACGCCCTGCAAGGCCCCTGCCCCATCAGTGACCGCAGCGATCAGTGCTGGTCTGGGGACGGGCTTGGTCTGACCTCCATCCCGATGCCAGCACTTCGGGTGGAAGCGCAGGGTTGAACTCGGCGCCGTTTGGGTGATGCTCCGGGTGCGCAGGTAGACCTCGGCCAAAGAACCCGCTAAAGGCAGCGATGCTGCGAACAAGCGCGATGCCGCCTCGACCGTGCCGCTTGGGGATTTTGTCGCCCGTTGCACTGGTGCAGCCGGAAGAGCCGGCTGCGGACGGCCAAGATGCGCGCGGGCCTCGGCCAGAAGATCGGGAAAGCGCGTGATCCCCGTGCGTTCACGAATGATGTCGAGGAGATCACCGTGTTCACCGGTTGCTGAATCAGTCCATTTCCCTGACGCGCCCGCCCCAGATGTTGGACCGGTCAGCCTGACAAACAGCGACCTCCCTGGATTGTTCTGCAGATCGCCGACCATCCAGTAGGAGCCTTCCCGCCTCCCGGCGGGAAGATAGTGGCGACAAACGCTTTCGGCATTTTGCGAGAGATTTCGCAACAGATTTTCTGTTTCCAATGACATGGCACACACGATTAACAACCTTTGCGTGCATGTAGACCCTGGATGGGGAAACGTGCAAGCAGGTGATCGAGCACTTTCACACCGCCGGAATCTGTCGGGCAGAAGAGGCGCAGCTTCCAAGCGATGATTTCCGAGAAGAAACCATCGGCCTTAAGCCGGTCTTTGGCCGCTTCGGTAAAGCCGGAGATTTCGATCCGGTTCACCCCCATGACGCGGGAGCGGTGCAACTCCATTCCTTCAGCCAGCCGTACCTCGGTCTTGCCCTCCATAACGAGGGCATGGATCTGCGCCGCCGTGAGCTTCGGCGCGTCAGAGGCTAGCGTGGTCGCGACCCAGGCGGGCGAAACTCTGCGGCCGATAATGCGCTGGCCGTCATCGGTTTGGAGCCGGTAGACGCGGGTTTCGTCCTGAGGGAGCTGCTTCCAGATCGGCAGCAAAAGGCCAGCGACGATGTGCAGGGTGGCTTCCGAGAACTCCGGCACCTCGGCCAGTTCTGCGGTCCAGGCGGCGGCGAAGACCGCTCGGTCGGCCTCAAGCCAGTGGGTGTCCTCCATCATCTTGGCAGGCATGGTGCTTGCCTCGGTCGGACGGATCAGGCGCAGGCGCGGCTCAATGGTGCCGTCGTCCAGCATCAGGCTGGTGGCGGGCACCTGCACCGCCGCCCGGTCCGACCGGCTATTGACCAGAAGCCGCGCCTTGGGGTGTTCGAGCCAATCCAGCGCATCTGCGAGTGTGGTCGGCGTATTACGCCGCTTTTCTGCGATGGTCAGGAGCTGGGTTGCAGCACCGGAGCCGGGATGGGTGTAGATCACCCGAGCATCTGTGATGCGGAAGCTCTCAGCGCGCAGCGTTTCGAGCCCGAGGTCGTAGACGCCGGCGGCGATGGCACCCTCGATCCGCTGGTCGAGAAGTTCCTCGAAGGCCGAGAAGAGCACGGCCTGCATGTCGATCGTCAGTGCAAGCAGGCGATTGAGGAAAGTCGTGATCGGGGGCAGGTCGTCTTTCAGCCCATTGTCATCGGTCAGGCTGAGACCGGTCGCGTCCTCGAAGGCCCCGAGCGAGCAGCCCGCCACATCGCCGCGATAGATGCGGCGGTAGAGTTGGCGCAGTGCGTCGCGGGCATAGGGGCTTTCGAGGTTGTCTTCAGGCCGGAACAGCCCCTGCCCGCCGGTCTGACGCTGGCCGCGGGTGATGGCACCCAGCGTGTCGAGGCGGCGCGCGATGGTGCTGAGAAAACGCTTCTCCGCCTTCACGTCGGTGGCCACCGGCCGGAACAGCGGCGGCTGCGCCTGATTGGTCCGATTGGTGCGGCCCAGACCCTGAATGGCCGCATCGGCCTTCCAGCCGGGTTCCAGAAGGTAATGGACCCGCAGGCGCTGGTTCTTGGCGCCGAGGTCGGCGTGATAGCTGCGCCCCGTGCCACCGGCGTCCGAGAAGATCAGGATGCGCTTCTGGTCATCCATGAAGGCGGCGGTTTCCACGAGGTTGGCTGAGCCTGCCCGGCTCTCCACGATGAGCCGGGCAGTGGCACCCTCGCCCTTGCGCACGATGCGGCGCGAACGGCCTGTGACCTCGGCCACGAGGTCGGTGCCGAAGCGCTGCACGATCTGGTCGAGCGCCCCCGGCACGGGTGGCAGCGAGGCCAGCTTTTCGATCAGGGCGTCGCGACGGCGGGCAGCATCCCGACACTCGACGGGCTGGCCATCGCGGAACACGGGCCGCGACGACAGTTTGCCCTCGCTGTCGGTGAAGGGCTCATAGAGCTGCACCGGGAAGGAATGGGCGAGGTAATCGAGGACATAATATGCCGCGTCCGCGTTATGCAGAGCGCGGCGCTTTATGTCGTTGATATGATGTTTCATTTTGGGATCTCCACTTAGCATAATCATGATGCCTCTGCTCTCAACCGCAGAAGGACACCCCGACA
>Ga0209572_1000423_pt1 | contig 64382 bp, 56 predicted proteins | sample EBPBio232012_DNA_FD_185867 | JGI IMG/M metagenome (GOLD analysis project Ga0209572, IMG submission 185867) | Wastewater treatment Type I Accumulibacter community from EBPR Bioreactor in Madison, WI, USA - Reactor 1_1/23/2012_ DNA (SPAdes)... | ecosystem: Engineered > Bioreactor > EBPR >...
AACGCCTCGGGCAGGGTCAGCCCGCACCAGCCCTGGTCGGCGTAGCGGCGGAAGGCTTGCGGGTAGCCATCGGGCGTGCGGACGCGGCCATTCTGCAACCGGCAACCCTGTCGGTCGCCGGGCGCGTTCAGGGGCGCGATCTCGCTTTCGGCGAATTGGGCGAAATGCCTGGCGATCTGAGCCGCCAGATCGCTGTCCCAATCGGGGATGGTCCGTGCCTGGGCGACGTGTTCCAGGCTGAACAGGATGTCGTCCAGCGGGGCCGTGAAGGGGGTCATAATCGGGGCTTCCGGTGCGTCAGGCGGGGCGGTCGGTCTTGTCGAAGAAGGTCTTGATCCGCTCGGCCGAGTTCGACTCGGCCGCCGAGGCCGAAAGCGTCGCCATCAGCGATTCCGTGAACAGCCCCTGATGCGGCGGCATGGCCGAGATGTGCGAAACGCCATTGGTAATGGCGAAGTTCGAGACCGGCGAATTGGCGGCGATCTTCTGGGCCAGGTCCCGCGCCAGCGCCATCCCTTCGCCCTCGCCGACCAGGTAATGCGACAGCGCCAGCCTTGCGCCCTCGTCCGCGTCGAGCTTGCGGCCGGTCAGCATCATCTCGGTCACCCGGGTCTTGCCGATGATCTGCGGCACCCGGACCGAGGCGCCGCCGCCGACGAAGATCCCGCGTTGCCCCTCGGGCAATTGGTAGAAGGTCGAGGGTTCGGCGATGCGGACATGGGTCGCCGCGGCCAGTTCCAGCCCGCCGCCGATGACGCCGCCCTTGAGCACGCTGATCACCGGCGCCTCGCAATATTCGATCAGATCGAACACCCGGTGCCAGCCGCGCGAATGGCGCACACCGGCCAGCGAGTCCGCCTGTTCCGTCGTCTTTGCCCGTGCCGCCATGCGTTCGATCAGATCGAGGCCGGCGCAGAAATGCTCGCCCTCGCCCTGCAGGATCACACAGCGGACACCGGCCGGAAGCTGGCCGAAATAGGCGCCCAGCTCGGCGATGAGCTGATCGTTGATGGCATTGCGCTTGGCGGGCCGGTTCAGCGTGACGAGGCCGATGGCGCCGTCCTGGTCGATCTGGACGAGTGGGTCGCGCATGAGGGGTCAGCCTTCCTTCTGGTGCTGGGGAACGATGATGACGGCGGCCGGGGGCGGGTCGGCATAAAGCGCCTCGACGCTCGCGGCGCGCTCCGCCAGGGCCCGACGCTGGTTCACATAGCCCTTGTCGGTGATCTCGCCGGTGCCAAGCGAGGGCGGCTCCTCCAGCAGGATGGCGCGGGCAATGGCCATGCTGGAGGCCGGATTGCGGGCCTTGTGCCGGGCAAGGCGCCGGGCGATCTCGGCCTTCAGGGCAGGATCGGCGGCAAGCTGGGCGGGGGTTGCATCGGGCCTCCCCAGGAAGGCGCGGCAGGGCTGGACGGCGGGCCAGGCCAGGGCCGCGACATAGCCCCGGTCGGCGCCCGCCAGCAGCACGTCCGACACCAGCGGCGCCAGCGCGTCGATGACCTGGGTGCGCAACGTGCCGACCCGGACGAAGGTGCCCGACATCAGCTTGAATTCCTCGGACACGCGGCCGGCAAAGACCATCCCCTCGGCGGGATCGGCGGGATCGACGAATTCCGCCGCATCGCCCATGCGCACGAAGCCGTCCTCGTCGAACAGCGCGCGGGTCTCGTCTGGATTGTGCAGATAGCCGGGCGTCACGCCGATATGCTTGACCCGGACCTCATAGCGGCCATCCGCCAGCGGAACCAGCTTGGCCGTGACGCCCGGATGGGGCAGGCCGATCAGGCCCGTGCGTTCCACCGGCCAGAACACATAGAAGGCCGAGGGCGAGGTTTCGGTCGCGCCATAACCGCTGACGAAGACGATCCGGTGGCCGGTGTGGCGGACCGACAGGGCCTGAAAGCGCTCGTAGATATCGTCGGGCAAGCGCGCCCCGGCATAGGACAGCTTGTTGATCTGCCGGAAGAACCGCTCGGCCAGCGCCTCGTCCTTTTCCAGCGCGGCGACCAGCAGCGCGTAGCCGATCGGCACATTGCGGTATTCGGTCGGCATGATCTCGGCGATGTTGCGCAGGCTGATATCGAAGAGCCCCGGCACGGGTCGCCCTTCGTCGATATAGAGCGAGCCGCGGCGGAACAGCGTGGCGTTGAAGATGTAGTTGCCGGCCATGACATGGCTCCAGGGCAGCCATTCCATCGCGATGTCGTGCTGACTTTCGTCGCGCAAAACCAGTTGCTCGGTCATCGCCAGATTGGCGCAGAGCATGCGCTGGGTGGTGATCACCGCCTTCGGAACCCCGGTCGAGCCCGAGGTGAAGAGGTATTTGGCGACGGTGTCATGGTCGATCCGGGCAACGGATTGCTCGACCGCCTGCGTCGGTTTGGTGGCCAAGGCCTTTCCCCAGAGGGTCGCACCGCTGCCGGTCACGGCCAAGACGGCGGCCCCGGGCTGGGCGATACCCCTCAAGGCAGAGGCAAAGGCGTCGGCATCCTGCGCGAACAACACGGCGGGCTTGAGCAGATCCGCCATCGACCGCAGCTTGCTGTGGTCGGCCGTCCGCAGCGAATAGGCCGAGCTGATCGGCGTCACCGGCATCCGTGCCTGCATCGCCGCCAGGATCAGCACACCGGCCTCGACGGAATTGTCGCTCAGGATCATCACCGGGGCGCCCGGGCGATCCAGATCCAGCAGCCATTGCGTCAGCGCATCGACCTGCGCGCGGGCCTCGCCATAGCTCAGTTCATGCCACGCGCCCGCGGCGCCGCGTCGCTGCCCCAACCAGGTACGCTCGGGATGGCGCGCGGCGGCATCGCGCAGCAGTTGCGGGATATGCGCGGGCAAGGGCGCCAGCGGCACGTTGTTGTGCAGCGTGATCGTCCCGTCCGGCGCGGTCTCGACGGAAATGTCACGCTCGATGAAGCGGACGGGCCGGAAGTCCGTAGTGTCCTGTTCTGCGGTCATGCTGTCCCCTCCCCGGGCATTCTGTCAGGCGGCGTCGGGCGACGGCGCAAATAGCGCCCGCCCCTCGGCGACCATGGATTGCAGCAGCGCGGCGGGGCGGAAAGCCTCGCCCTCCTGCGCCTGAAGCGCGGTGAGCCGGTCCAGAATGGCGCCAAGCCCCTTTTGCTGTGCGTAATACATCGGGCCGCCGCGCCAGGCGGGCCAGCCATAGCCCCGCAGCCAGACGGTATCGACATCTTCAGGCCGATCCGCGATGCCTTCCTCGAGCAGTTTGAAGCCTTCGTTGAGCATCGGCAGGATCAGCCGGTCGTGCATCTCGGCGGGCGGAATCGGGCGGCGCGTGACGCCTTCGGCGGCCGACCACTCGCGGATCAGCGCCTCGACCTCGGGATCGGGGATCGGTTTGCGGCTGCCCGGTTCATAGCGGTAATAGCCCTTGCCGGACTTCAGCCCCGTGCGTCCGGCCTTGAAAAGCCGGTCGATCAGCCAATCGGTGCGCCCGGTGTCCTGCCGCTGGCGATAGGCCAGCTCGATCCCGCCCGCCATGTCCTGCAGGGTGAAGGTGCCCATCGGCAGGCCAAAGCCGGTCTGGAACGCATCCACCTCTTGCGGCAGCGCCCCGGCGAGCAGCAATTGCGCCGCATGATGCTCGCGCGCGATCATCAGCCGGTTTCCGACAAAGCCGAAGGCATTGCCTACCGTCACCGAGGTTTTCCGCAAACGGTCCCCCAGTGCCCGCGCGGCAGCGAGGGTCGCGGGCTCGGTCGCTGTGCCCCGAACGATCTCCAGCAGCTTCATGATATGCGCCGGGCTGAAGAAATGCAGACCCACCACCGCGCCAGGCCTTGTGGTGGCCCGGGCAATCGCGTCGATGTCGAGGGTCGAGGTATTGGTCCCCAGCACCGCGCCCGGCCGGGCGAAGCGATCCGCCTGTGCCATGACCTCCTGCTTGAGGGCCATGGCCTCGTAGACCGCCTCGATCACCACATCGGCCCGGGAAATCGCGGCCATGTCGGTGGTGCAGACCAGCGCGTCAAGGCAGGCGGCGGCTGCGGGACGGGCTTTGCCCTTGTCGATGGCCTGGGCGACATTGGCCGCGATAACCGACCGCGCGCGCTCCAGCGCCTCGTGCGCGCGGTCGACCAGCACCGCCGAAAGCCCGGCGATCAGACAGGCCGAGACGAGGCCTTGGCCCATGGTCCCGCCCCCGATCACCGCGACCTGCGCCAAGGCGGGTGCCTCGCCCGGTGGGACGGCGTCGGCCTCAGCAATGACACGGGCGGCGTAAGCCTCGGCCCGCAGCGAGGCCGGGGCGACGAAGGCGGGCACCGGGGCACCCTTCGGGCCCTTGGTGAAGCGCAGCGTCATCGGCTGGCCGATCTCCAGAGCCTCGAAATCCGACTGCACGATGATCGTGGGCATGGTCGGCCCCTCGGCCAGCGTGACCATCGCGTAATGGGTGGCCGGGGGCAGCATCGGCGACGTGGTATAGGAATAGAGCGTCGCGGCGCCGCTGGCTTTCCGCCATTCCGTCCCGCGATGACCGCAGAGCGGGCAATGCGGGCGGGGATAGACATGCGCCTCGCCGCAGGATTGGCAGGCGCGCAGCAACAGGATGCCCGCTTCGGCCGCCGCCTGGTACTCGGCCAGCAGCGCGGCCTCTCGGGGTTGGGTGTCGTGTCCGCTCATCACATCGCCTCGAGAATGACGGTTGCCGCCATGTGCTGCCCGGCGAGCGAGCCGCCGGTGCCATGCGCCAGCACCAGATCGTGACGCGGCACCTGCACGGCGGGATGCGCCTCGCCCCGGCACTGGCGCACGGCTTCCAGGATCTTGGTCATGCCGCCCTTGTTGCCGGGGTGGTTGTTGCACAGGCCGCCGCCATCGGTGTTGACCGGCAGGCGCCCGACCCCCGCGATCAGGTTGCCGTCGGCCACGAAACGCCCGCCCTGCCCTTTCGCGCAGAAGCCCAGATCCTCCAGTTCGACGATCACGGTGATGGTGAAGCTGTCGTAGATCGAGGCATAGCGGATGTCCTCCGGGGTCAGCCCCGCCTCGGCAAAGGCGATGGCGCCCGAGCGCACACCGGCGGAGCGCGTCAGATCGGCCCGCCCCCCGGCCGCATGCTGCATGGCTTCCCCAGTGCCGCGGATGCGGACCGGCGGACGCTTCAATTGCCGCGCGATTTCGGCGCGCACGACGACCAGCGCGCCACCGCCATCGGTCAGGACGCAGCAATCGTCACGGTGCAGCGGATCGGCGACCATGGGCGAGGCCAGCACATCCTCGACCGTCAGCACCTTGCGCAACCTGGCCTGCGGATTGTGCTGGGCATGGTGCGAGGCGGCGACCTTGACCCAGGCAAGCTGCTCGGACGTGGTGCCGAAGTCGTGCATATGGCGGCGGGCGACCATGGCGTAGCCCAGCATCGGGAACGGTGGCACCGGGGGCTGGAAGTGCCGCTCGGGGATCAGGCTGAAATCGACCCCGGCCAGCCGCGGCCCGGCCTTGCCCGCCACTGGCCGATCCGCCAGCGTGATCAGCGCCACGTCGCATTTGCCCGCCGCGATGGCCTGCGCCGCGTGGCTGAGATGGACCATGTAGGACGAACCGCCGGTTTCAGTGGTGTCCATGTGCCGCAGGCGGGTCAGCCCGAGGTATTCAGCCATCGAAAAGCCGCCGACGCCTGGCGCCTCGGCACCGCAGAAGAAGCCGTCGACATCGGACAGGCCAAGCCCCGCGTCAGCCAGCGCGCCGAAGGCAACATCGGCGTGCAGCTCGGCCGTCGAGATCCCTTCGGCGTTGCGCGTGGGATGCTCGTAAATCCCGGCGATATAGGCTGTGTCGGCCATCCGCGTCCCCTCCGCTGCTTCGCGCCCTCGCACAGCACTAGCGCGTGGCGGGAATTATTGCAAGGTTACCTTCTAATATTGTGACCGGAGCTTTGGCGTCCTGTCCAGAGTGGCGTTGCCTTGGCGGGGATGCGCGGGGTAAGCCGGACCTGCCGCTGGGACGGCACCAAAACGTGACGAGGAAATGTCGTGTCGCAGAACCCGCCGCGCGAGCTGCCACAGGTTTTCTTCCTGCTGTTCCGGCTGCACCAGCAGATCCGCGATCAGCTGGCGCTGACGCTCAGCGCCAGCCAATTGACGATGGCCCAATACACCACGCTGAGCCTGCTGCGCGGCGAGAAGCTGGTGACCGTCGCCGATCTGGCCCGCACCCTGCCGATCAGCGCGCAATCGCTGGGCGAAACGATCAAGATCCTGGACGAGAAGGGCTTCGTGCAGAAGCGCCGTCTGCCGACTGACAGCAAGCGCAAGTATATCGCGCTGACCGAAGCCGGGCGCGCCACCTTGTCGGAAACCGACGCCTTGGTCGTCGAGGCCGAGCAGGCCTTTCTCTCGACGCTCGATCCGCAGCAGGCGGCGCTCTTCGTCGCCAGCCTGCGCAACCTGCACAAGGCCCAGCAGGGCGGTTAAGGCCCGTTGCCGGGATTCGGGGCCGGCGCCGGAGTGCGGGGAGGTCAGGGACGCCCGCGCGCCCCTCGGCGGTTTGTCGAAGGGGAGAGCGGCTGCCATTCTCCGGCAGTCCAGCCTGCGCGCGCTATCGCGGCCGCCCGCCCGGACCCTGCTTTGCCGTTCCGCGCCGGCGTCAGGCACCCGCCGCCGGAACCAGGCGAGCGTTCGGCGGCACCCGATTCCTGAAATGAGATCCTGCCAGCACGGGAATCGGCCCTGCCGGGGCCCGTCCAGGGGATTTCAGCGGCCAAATCCGATTCGGTCCTGGGGGTGATTCCTGCTGAGAAGACCCACCGCAGCAGCCCCTGCGGGAAAAGTTCCAGAAAATAACCTTTTAAAAACAAAGATTTGCAAAATTCTTCGGCTTGCGGCTCTAAAGTGTATTTACAACACTATCTATTAGTGTCATAACTACACCATCGAAAGACACAACGCCAACCCACACAAACTTCAGGAGATACCAAATGTTCAAGATCGCCCTCACCGCCGCCGCCCTCTCCGTCTTCGCCCTGAGCGTTCAGGCCGCGCCGACCACCCTGGAAACCGCCCCGCTGGCCGCCTCGCCCGCCTTCGCGCTGACCCTCGACACCCCGGCCATCGAAGAGGCCACCGACTACGAAGAGACCGCCTATTACTGCGAATGGGTCACCGTCTACGACGCCTGGGGCAACTGGGTCACCGTCTGGCAGTGCTACTGACCTTCGCCGGCGGTGCCCCGACCCTCCCCCCGGCAGGCACCGCCACCTCCTCCCAACCCTTCCCGACATCCTCCCCCTCAAACCCCATAGGAGACCACCATGTTCAAGATCGCCCTCACCGCCGCCGCCCTCTCCGTCTTCGCCCTGAACGTTCAGGCCGCGCCGACCGCCCTGGAAACCGCCCCGCTGGCCACCCCGCCCGCCTTCGCGCTGACCCTCGACACCCCGGCCGTCGAAGAGGCCACCGGCTACGAAGAGACCGCCTATTACTGCGAATGGGTCACCGTCTACGACGCCTGGGGCAACTGGGTCACCGTCTGGCAGTGCTACTGACCTTCGCCGGCGGTGCCCCGGCCCTCCCCCCGGCAGGCACCGCCACCCCCTCCCAACCCGGCACCTCGCCAAAAAAGCCCTGTCACGGTCAAACGGATAGGATAGTCATTCCGTCACACAGAGAGACAGGCAACATGAGCTACACATACGAGTTTCCGCGACCCAGCGTGACGACGGATATCCTGGTGTTCTCGATCCGCGATGCGGTTCTCCAGGTCCTCCTCATCGAAAGAAAATTCGACCCCTACAAAGGCGCCTGGGCCATCCCGGGCGGCTTTGTGCAGATGGACGAGGATCTCACCGAAGGCGCGCTTCGAGAACTTGAAGAGGAAACCGGCCTCTCCGGCATCCCGATCCGGCAGCTGGGCGCCTATGGCGCCCCCGGGCGCGACCCGCGCGGCCGCGTCATCACGATTGCCTTCATCGCCCTGGTCCCCTCGGCCGAGCTGATCGCCAAGGGCGGAAGCGACGCGCAGGACGCACGCTGGTTCCCCGTCGACGACCTTCCGCCGCTTGCCTTCGACCACGCCCAGATCCTTGCGGATGGCCGGGCCCAGCTGGCGAAGGATGTCACGGCCTCCATCAAGGACAGCGCCCTGGTCGCCTTCGATTTTCTGCCCCCGAAGTTCACCCTCTCGCAGGCGCAGGAAGTGTTCGAAACCCTGCGCGGCGAAGCGATGGACAAGCGGAACTTCCGGAAATGGCTGTCCAATGAATGGACAATCGAAGATACGGGGGAAAAATCCTCGGGCGGCCGCCATCGCCCTGCCGCCCTGTTTCAGCTGAAGGCGCCGTGATCGCCCGGACCCCGGAAGTGCGCGCGCCGAATCACTCGGCCGCACCTTCGGGGTCGGCCTGCAACTCGGCCAGCCGATCGCGCAGGAAGCCGGGCCAGGTTTCCTGATCGGGACGAAGGCCCCCCTGCCGCTCGAGCCGCGTCACGATCTCAAGCGCTTCCTGCACTGCTTCGATGGCGGGGCCGGGATCTTCGGCCCGCGACAGGTTGTAAAGGTTCGAGACGATCTGCGCCTGCGCCGCGGGCTCATCGGGCATTCGCACCACGAACTGACGCCGGATCGCCAGGGCTTCCCGGTAGGCCGAGCGGGCCGCGGGCAGGTCGCCCGCCTGCAGACTCAGCGCGCCGACACCGTCGAGGCTGAGAACGAGATCCTGCTGCCTGAGGGCATTGTCCGGGTCGGTGGCGACAAGCCGACGGGCCGTTTGCAGCGCCTCGCGGAATGCCTGCATCGAGAACGCTTCCTCGCCCGCCATCGAATGGAGGTAGCCGCTCTTGTTCAGGATCTGAACCAGGTCAAGCTGCCATTGGGAATTGTCCGGGTCACTCTCCAGCAGGCCGCGCATCACGTCCGACGCTTGCCCGAAAGCCTCGAGGGCTGCCGCCCGGTCCCCACGCCCCATGTGCAGATCGCCGATGCGGTTCAGGCCGAACGCGACATCGTGGCGCCATTGCCTGTGGCCCGGGTCGAGCGCCACCAGCCCGCGCGCAATCGCCAGCGCTTCGGTATAGGCGGCGAGCGCCGCGTCGGGCGCGTCGCTCATCCGCCGCATGTCGCCGATCTTGTTGAGGGTGATCGCGATGTCGCGCTGCCATTGGGTGTTGTCGGGATCGGTCGTGACGAGACGGCGCGCGATCGCCAGCGCTTCCTCATAGGCGGCCAGCGCCGCGTCCGTCTCTCCGGCCGCGCGGTGCAGATCGGCGATCCTGTCCAGGCCGACCGCGACATCCCGCTGCCACTCCGAGTTGCCCGGATCGGTCGCCGCAAGCGCGCGGCGGATCTCCATCCCGTCCTGATAGGCGGCTTGGGCGGCCTCGACATCGCCCTGCTGCAGGCTCACGTCGCCGACCCTCTCGAGCGTGATGGCGATGTCGCGCCGCCACTCGGTATTGCCCGGATCCGTGGCCGAGAGGCGTCGAACAATGTCCAGCGCTTCGGCATAGGCCTCGACCGCGGGCGCCAGTTCCCCCGAGCGCCGGTGCAGATCGCCGATCTTGTTGAGGCTGATCGCCACATCGCGCTGCCATTCGGCGTTTCCCGGATCAATGGCGACAAGACGCCGGACGATCGCGAGACTCTCCTGATAGACCGCGCGCGCGGCCTGCGGGTCGCCTGCACGCAGATGGACGTCGCCAATCTTGTTCAGCTTGATCGCGACATCGCGTTGCCACAGGGTATTCCCCGGGTTGATCGCCACCAGTCGGCGCGCGATATCCAGCCCCTGCCGATAGGCAGTCAGCGCGGCCTCGGTTCGTCCGGCCCGCAGATGCAGATCGCCGATATGGGTCAAACTCACCGAGAAATCGCGCAGCGCGCGGGTATCGGAGGGATCCTGTTCTGCAAGGCGGCGCCGAATGTCCAATGCCTCGGCATAGATACCGAGGGCCTCGTCGATCGCCCCGGCACGGATGCGCAGGTCGGCGATCCGCTCCAGGCTGATGGAAACGTCGCGCTGTTCGGCCCTGTTGTTCGGGCTGGATTGTGCGAGCCGCCGACTGATCGCCAGCCCCTCCGTGAACGCCTCGGCTGCGCCCGCCACGTCGCCGGCCTGCAGGCGCAGATCGCCAATCCGTTCGAGCGCGACCGAGATATCGCCCTGCCACAGGCGGTTGTCCGGCTCCTTCGCCAAGAGGTCGTCAAGCACCTCTCGCGCCCGTTCCGCCGAGGTCAGGGCGCGCACCCGTTCGCCTGCCCGTGCATAGACAGCCGCGAATTCGAGCCGCATGGCCGCCTCGATGCGCAGCAGTTGGGAATTGCCGGGCTCAACGGCCAGCAGCCCCATCACCGCCTCTTCGGCCCGCGACAGAATCGTTTCGAGGCTTTCCAGACGCAGCCCCTCGGCATCCTGCAAACCCTGGGCGATATCGAAGACCAGGGCATTGATCGCCGCGCTGGCGGTGCTGAAATTGCGTTCCGCCCGATCCCGTTCTGCGGCGACCTCGGTCAGGGCCTCTTCCGCGCGCGCGGTCTCTGCCTCGGCCCGACGCGCGTTTTCCTCGGCGCGATAGCGCTGGGTCTCGGCCTCGTCCCGGGCCGCATTCGCGATCAGGGTCTGCTGTTGGGCAACTCTCTCGTTCGCGACCGCCGCGTTTCGCTGCACCCAGGCAAACGACGCGAGAAGGCTGACAAGAACCAGCGCGACCAGCGCGCCGGCCGCAATCCGGCGCTGCCGCCGCGACTGGGCGCGGCGGCTGGCGATGATGAAGGTGCTTTGCAGCTCGGTCGGCTCGGGCGCGTTGCGCGGCTGTGACAGAAGCCATCGCTCGGCATCCTCCAGTTCCTGACCGCGCAGAAGCTGCGACCCGAAACGTACCGAGGTCTGCCAGCGGCTCGCCAGTTCGCCCAGCCGCGTATGCTCCCGGATCCAGTCGATATCCAGATTGACGGCGTAGCGGATCTTGGCCAGCCCGGCGGCGAAGTCATGCGCCTCGGTCAGAAAGATGTAGTTCAGCTTCGACACGACGGCCGGGACCTCGCCGTCGATGTCGCCGATCACCACGGGAATGATGCGCTTGTTCAGCGATTCGGCGAGCCCCAGCTCCCACTTGCACACCGGCGACCGGATCGAGGACGGCGAGATCGCGAAGAGGATCGTGTCGCTTTCCCGGATCAGCTTTTCAAGCCGCGGCTTCCATTCCTCGGTCGGCAGGATGTCGTGGATGTCCCGGAACACCGTCAGGTCATCGTCAGAAACCAGGGCATCATAGAGCAGCCCGATCCGCTCATCGTCGTTTCGGGAGTAGGAAATGAAGAGTTTTGTCGTGGATCGCTGCACTGTCACCGGCTCATCTCCGGCGGAGAGTGTGATGCCCTGACGGGCAGGAGTCTAGCCCGGCCGCTGGCCCGGCGCAGGGGGCTGCGCGAGAGGGGCGACGGACAGGGGCCCCACGTCATGCAATTGCATGTAACGATCCCGTGTGCTAATCGCCGCGGCAGCCAGGAGTCGATCTGAGCCAGAAACCCCATTCCCCGGAGTGTTCCATGGCCGCGACGTCCTGCTTCCCCATCCTTTCCCGCAACAGCCGCCTGGCCCTTCTGTCGGGGGTGGCTCTGTCGTGCATCGCGCCGCTGCCCGCCGCGGCGCAGGCCCCGACGGTGTTCCAGTTCCTGGGAACCATCCTGCTGGATCCCGCCTATGCCCGCGCCCGCGACCCCGAAGGCACGGCCGCCGATCGCGGCAACAGCCATTACGTCGCCGATGCGGAACTCGAGCGCGCCCGCATGGGCGATTTGCGCGACCTCTTCGCGGGCATCGCGTCGGTCTCGGTGGGCGGGGCAATTCCTGTGGCACAGAAGATCTTCGTCAACGGGATCGACATGCTGAACCTCGCGGTCACGGTGGATGGCGTATCGCAGAACAACCGGCTGTTTCACCATATCTCGGCCAATGCCTTCGACCCGGGGCTGATGCGCTTCGTTCGCGTCGATGCGGGCGCCGCGCCTGCCGATGCCGGTCCGCATGCGATGGCCGGGGCGGTCGTGATGGAAACCGTGGACGCGGGCGACATTCTGGAGGGCGATCAGAGCTTTGGCGGCGCTGCGCGGTTGTCCTTCGACAGCAACGGCCAGACCTTTGGCCGCTCGCTCACGCTGGCCGGGCGCCTCGACGCCTTCGAGTGGCTGGCCTATTCCCGGCGCGCGACCGGCGAGGATTACACCGCCGGTGGCGGCATTGCAGTCGCGGGCAGCGCCGCCGATCTGGCCACCGACCTTCTGGAAGTCGCGCTCCAGGGGGACAACGGGCACCGGCTGGAACTGTCGGGCCAGCGGATGCGCGACGATGCCCTGCGGCCCTATCGCGCCAATATCACCAGCGTCGGGCGCCCCTTCCCGCTGCGCCGCCACGACACGCTGCGCGAAAGCCTGTCGCTGAGCTACGAGATCGTCGGCGCCGACGGGATGTGGGATCCGCGTTTCGTGCTGGGGCGGTCGAATGTCACGGTGGGCGTGGATCAGCCGCTGGACCCGGCGCTGGGGGTCAGCCGGGGCGAGACGGGCACGACCTCGGCCAGCTTTCAGAACACCTTCCATCTGTCGCCCGAGGATACCATCACCGCTGGGATCGACTTCTACGACCGCGAAAGCCGTTACAGCGATGCCAGCACCGCGCCGATCACCGAAGCCGCGCGCAACTGGGGGATCTTTGCGCAGGCCCGGCTGCAACCCAGCGAGCCGCTGTCGCTGTCCTTCGGCCTGCGCTGGGACCAGCAGGATTTCACCGGCACCAATGGCTGGCGCGAGCAATTCAGCGGGTTGAGCGCCAATGCCTCGGTCTCGTATCAGGTGAGCGAGGCGCTGCGGCTGCGCGCCGGCATCTCGTCGGTCTTCGGCGGGCTGACCATCGAGGACAATTTCATCTTCAACCCGGGCTGGGACTATACCACCATGCGCGCGGCGCGGGCCGAGAATGCCACGCTGGGCTTCGACTGGGAGACCGGCAGCCTGCGGCTGGACGGCGAGGTCTTCATTACCCGGCTCAACGATGTGCGCACGGCCAGCTATGCGGCGAATGCCATTGGCGATGCGGAAAGCCGCGGCTTCAACCTCGGGCTGGGTTATGGCTGGGAAGGCGGATATCTGCGCGCCAGCTACGCCTATAGCCAGGTCGAGGTGAACGGCGCGCTGAGCGACAGCTACGGCGCCCTGGATCTCGGTGCGCCTTTGGGCGGTGTCTTCGCCCTGGAAGTGCAGCATGACCTGCGCGGCACCGGCTTTACGCTGGGCGGCAGCATCGAGGCTGCCCTGCCCTATGACGATGTGGCGGCGGGCTCGGATCAGGGGATCCCCGGTTATTCGGTCTTCAATCTCTTCGCCGAATACCGGCCGACCAGCATCCGCGGCCTGACGATCCGCGCCGAGGTGAACAACCTGTTCGACACGCTCTATGCCGACCGTGCGACCTATGGCGCCGATTACGCCTCGATCACGCCCCTTTACGAACCCGGACGCAACTTCCAGCTTACCGCCACGATGCGGTTCTGAGGCTCAGTCGTAAAGCCGGTTGAGCAGGCGGACGAGGTCATAAGCCTCGTCCGTACTCAACCGCGGCGACAGGGCGTCCTGGATGCGGGCGAGATAGACCTTGGCAACCCTCGCCTGAAGGCCTGTCGCGGCCTCCGTCAGAAATAGACGCTGGCCGCGCCCCGCGCCGGGGATCGCCTGTCGGCGGACAAAGCCCGCCTTCTCGATCCGGGCGACATGCCGCGACAGGGCGTATTGCGGCACGCAGAGCCGGCGCTGCAGTGCCTGCATCGCCACGCCTTCGGCGCCGGCCTCCTCGGTCGCCAGCAGGATCTCGTACCAGATCGGATCGCCGATCCCCAGCTCGCGCAGCGCCGCGGCGATTCCCGGCACCAGTGACCGGTCGATGCGCTGCAGGGCAAAGAACACCCGGTTATAGGCGATGCGCGGATCGGAATCGCCGAATTGCGGCGCGCGGGCGGGCTGGGAGAGGGTCATGGTCCATCCGGAGCTGACTGGCGTTCCGACCGTGATAGGCTGGCAGAGGCCGCAAGGCCAGTGCGCCGCTCAGGCGGACAGGACCACCGGCTGCCCGTCGACCTCGGCCAGCCGCATCGGCGTATCGTACAGACGGGTCAGCAGATCCGAGGTCACGGTCGACTGCCACGCGCCGGCTGCCAGGATCTTGCCCTGCTTCATGCAGATGCAGCGATCAGCATAGCGCGCCGCGACACTCAGATCATGCAACACCAGCACCACGCCCGGACCGGCGGTCGCGACATCGCGCAGCCGCTCCATGATGTCGCGGGCGAATTTCGGATCCAGCGCCGACAAAGGCTCATCCAGCAGCATCCAGGGCGTCGCCTGGGCAAAAGCCATGGCGACAAAGACCCGCTGGCGCTGACCGCCCGACAGGGCCTCGACCTCGCGGCCGGCCAGGGGCAGCAGGTCGAAACGCTCGAGCGCGGCCTCGACCAACGCATGATCCGTTGGGCCGGGCCGCCCGCGATGATGGGGCCAACGGCCAAAGCCCACCAGGTCGCGGACGCTGAGCCGCGGCACTGCGCCCGGATTCTGGGTCAGAAGCGACAGCAGGAGGGCACGCTCGGCCTCGCGCACGCGGTGGATATCGACGCCCTCGACCCGCACCCGCCCCGATTGCGGGGCGATCAGGCCCGCGAGGCAATGCAGCAGCGTCGACTTGCCCGCACCATTCGGACCGATGATCGCGGTGACGCCGCCATTCGGCAGGCGAAGCGATACATCGGCCAGCACCGGCAGGCCGGCGCGATGCAGGGACAGGGATTCGACCTCGATCATCGGGGACGCCTTTTCAGCACAAGGGCAAGGAACACCAACCCGCCCGCGAATTCGACAACGATGGCCAGCGCCGATTGCAGGCCCAGCAACCGTTCGAACACGAACTGGCCCAAGACCAGGATCGCGGCGCCAAGGACCGCGGCGGCGGGGATCAGCAAGACGTGGCGGTGGCTGGTCACCAGTTGTTGCGCCAGGCTGGCCGCCAGGAGGCCGAGGAAAGCCATCGGTCCCACCAGCGCGGTCGAGACGGCGACCAGCGCCGCCACCAGAGCCAGGCCCTGCATCACCAGCCGGTCATGGCCCAGACCCAGGGTCCGCGCGGGAATGCGTCCCAGCGCCGCCAGGTCCAGGGCCGGGGCCAGCCACAACGCGCCAGCCAGCGCCAACAGCAGCGCCACCGCCGCGAAGGGCAACAGCGTACCATCGACGGCGTTGAAACTGGCGACGCTCGCCTGTTGGACCACGGCGAACTCCGAGGGTTCCAGCAGCCTTTGTGCAAACCCCGCAAGCCCGCGCAGCAGCACGCCCAGAATGACCCCGGTCAGCACCAGCCGGATCAGATCGCCCGCACCCCGGCGCAACAACAGGCCGAAGAGGGCCAGCGCCGCGCCCATCAGGCAGGCGGTCTCGCCCAGAAACAGCAGGGGCGACGGCAGCTGCGCCAGCCCGGCACCGCCCAACAGCATGACCAGCAGCGTCTGCAGGAAGACGTAAAGCGCATCGAAGCCGACGATGCCCGGGGTCAGCAGGCGGTTGCCGATCAGCGTCTGGAACACCATTGTCGCCGCGCCCGAGGCCGCGCCGACCAGCACCAGCGCCACCAGCCTTTCGGCCCTGAGGCCCAGAATGAAACCGAAGGGCGCGCGCAGGTTCCACAGCAGATAGAAGCCGACCGAGAGAACAAGCAGCGCGGCCAACGCGCCGAGGCGGCGTTCAGCCCTCATGGCGCACCCTCGGACGGTTCAGAAGCCACAGGAACAGCCCGGCGCCGAAGACGGCGAAGACCATGGCGGCCGGGATCTCGTAGGGCCAGCGCAGCAGACGGCCCAGCACATCGGCGGCCAGCACGAATCCCGCCCCGGCGGCGGCCACCAGGGGCAAGTTGCGGCGCAGGTTGTCGCCCCGCCAGCGCGAGACCAGATTGGGCACCACCAGCCCGACAAAGGGCATGGCGCCGACGCTGACGACGATCACCGCCGTGGTCAGCGCGACGATCCCCAGCCCCATCAGCAACGTCTGGCGATAGTTCAGGCCCAGCGAGCGGGCGTAATCCTCGCCCAGACCCAGCAGGGTAATGCGGTCCGCCAGCAGATAGAGCAGCAGCGCCATCCCGGCCACGAGCCAGAGCAATTCGTAGCGCCCGCGCAGCACGCCCGAGAATTCGCCCGATTGCCAGCTCCAGAGATATTGCACCAGATCCGTGGCCCAGGCCGCGCCCAGGGCTATCGAGCCAAGGATGCCCGCATAGATCAGTCCGACCAGCGGCAACAGCATCGGGTCGCGCCGCGGCACATGGCGCGACAGCGCGAAGAAACCGGCGGTGCCCAGAAGCGCCGTCAGCGCTGCCACGCCCATCTTGGCCAGCAGCGGCGCGCCGGGGGCCAGCAGCGTCACCGCCAGCAGGCCCAGCATCGCCGCCTCGGGCGTGCCGGTAAGGCCGGGCTCGACGAGGCGGTTCTGCACCGATTGCTGGACCACCACCCCCGCCAGGGCCAGCCCTGCCCCGGCCAGCATCGCGGCGAGTGTGCGCGGGATACGACTGACCGCCAGCACCATCCCGGAATCGAGCGGGCCGGACCACAGATTGGTCGCGCCGATCGCCAGGCTCAGCGCCGCCAGCAGGACAAGCCCCGCAGCAATGCCCGCCCCGGCCCGCATGGGTCACTCCTGCCCGAAGGCGCCGGTGATCTGGTCCAGCACGATCGCCATGGATTGCGCACCGCCCGCAGCCAGGTAGAGCGCGCCACTGTCCAGATACAGGATCTGCCCGCTGCGCCCGGCCGTTGTCCCCATGACGAGAGGGTTGTCCAGCGTCGCAGCCGCCGATTGGCCAGCCTGCCCGATGGCCGCGCCCCGGTCCAGAACCAGCATCCAGTCCGGGTTCACCTCGGCGATGAACTCGAAGGAGACGGCCTCGCCGTGATTCTCGGCAGTGATGCCCTCATGGGCCTGCGGCAGGCCGAGGTCCCGGTGCAACCAGCCAAAGCGGCTGTCGGCGCCATAGGCCGAGACGGTGCCGCCGTTGGTCATCAGGATCAGGGCATTGCCACGCCCCTCGACCGCCGCGCGGGCCGCTTGCAAACGGGTCTCCAGATCCGCGGTCAGCTCCGCCGCCTGCGCCTCGCGCCCGAAGATCGCGCCATAGGCGGCGATCCGGGTCCGGGCCTGCGCCATCACATCGGTGCCGGTGATGGTCATGTCGAGCGTGGGCGCGATCTGGCTCAGGGCGTCGACCATCGGTTGCGAGCGTCCCCCGGCGACGATCAGATCGGGCGCCATGACGGCCAGCGCCTCGAAATCCGGCTCGAACAGCGTGCCGGTTGTCGGGACGCCGTCCATGGCGGGGGCAAGATAAGCCGGCGGCGTGAAATCCGGCACACCATCCAGTGTCACACCCAGCGCCGAAAGCGTATCGATCGCCGCCAGGTCCAGCGCCACGATCGTCTCGGGCACGGCGGCGACCGAATCCGGCCCCGCGGCCGTCTCGACCGTAATCGCCTGCGCGAAGACGGCGCAGGGAAGCGTCAGGAGAGCGAGGGCGAGACCGCTCCGACGGCCCGTCAAATACATGGTCCGCATCTGGAATCCCGTTGTCCGAAGGTGGCTGGCGGGGGACCGATGCGGAACCTGGCTGATACGCACCTAGGCCGAGTCGACCGGCAGGGTCAAGGGGAAGAGAGGGCAGGCCTGCCGCCTCGGGTCACGCGGCGGCAGCGTAGGACCCAGCCGGGCGCTGAACAAAAGGTGATGGATACCCTGCCCGACTGACTGTATGCCGGGCGCATGGTGGACGGAAGGCGGACGAGTCCCATGACGATACGCGAAATGGAAACCCGGGACCTAGACGCCGTGGTCGAGGTTCATCGCAGGGCATTCCCGGGCTTCTTCCTGACGCGGATGGGACGGCCCTTTCTGCGCGCCTATTATCAGGCGGCGCTCGATTATGCGCCCGGCATCGCGCTTGTTTCCGAGGATGGATCGGACAGGACCCTGCGCGGGTTCGTGGTCGGATTCAGGGAACCGCAGGGCTTCTATGCCCTCTTCTCTGCCCGACGCCGCCGACTTCTGCCCGCGATCCTCGTCGCGGTGTTGCGGGATCCGGGACTGGCTGGCGGCATCCTGCGCAACATGCGCCGTGTCAGCGACCAGGCGGCGCATCCGGTGGATGCGGCAGAACTGGCCTCGATCGGCGTCGACGGCCAGGGTCGCGGCGTGGGTGGAGAGCTTCTGGAAGCGTTCTGTCGGCGCGCGGCCGATGCCGGCCTGCGCCAGGTGGTGCTGACCACGGACGCCGAGGGGAACGACGGCGTTCGCGCTTTCTACGAACGCCGCGGCTTCGTCCTGGACGGGGTCGAAGTCCGGGGCGAAAGGCGGCTCTGCCGTTACGTGCGCGCCTTGGGATAAGGACCCTGCGGCGCCCACCGCTTCGCGCCCTCGATATCGACCGCTGGAAGGCGCGTTTCGCGCCCCGAAACGAAGGCCAGAACAGCGACACCCGTCACGACGATATAGGAAAGGTCGGACCAAACGGTGGCACGCTCGATATAGGCCCGCTCCAGCGCCAGTTTCGGCGGCAACAGGTTCCGGGCGTAACTGCCTTCCGGATCCGCGGGGTCGATCAGCTGGTCGCCATAGATATACCCGTAAACCGCACCGGGACTGGTGACACCCGGCCGCACCATGAGCGTTTCCAGCATCCAGTCGTTGTAGTCGCGGGCAACGATCCGCGGATCCTCGGGGCGCGGGCCGACAACCGACATGTCACCGATCAGAATGTTCCAGAATTGCGGCAGTTCGTCGATCTTCATAACGCGCAGGAACTTGCCGAAACCGAAGATGCGCCGGTCCGACTGGACGGTAATCGCACTGGCCTTGTCGGAACCGACATGCATTGTGCGAAACTTGTACATCCTGAATGGCTTGTTCCCCTTGCCCGCGCGCGAGGCCATGTAGAACAGCGGCCCCGGCGAGGTCAGCTTGATGCCGATCACAGCCATCAGCAGCAACGGCGAGGTGGTCACCAGGGCAAAGAGCGCGACCAGGATATCCAGCAGGCGCCGGGCCAGCCTGTCGGGGACTGACCGCTGGCCGGGCTGTGCGGTGGCTGTCATGCGCGGGCCTCCAGCACGCTGCGCACCACCTCGATCACGCGGTCCTGTTCGGCATCGCTCATCGCCATGAACAGCGGCAGCGACACGCAGCGCGAAAACACCAGATCGGCTTGCGGGAACGTGCCCCCCTTGCAGAACGGCTTCCAGACGGTCATCTGATGCAGTGGCCGGTAATGCACCGAAATGCCGATCCCCCGTTCTTTCAGGGCCAGGATGAAATCGTCCCGGTTCACTGGCGCATCGTCGCGCAACTGCACGATGTAGAGGTGCCAGGAATGCCCGTCACCCTCGGCCGGGCGGGGCGGCAGGATCAGCGGCAGGTCGGCAAAGGCCGCGTCATAGCGGGCCACGCGCTCGGCCCGGATCCGCCCGAAATCATTGGCACGCCCGAGCTGCACGAGACCCAGGGCCGAGGCAATGTCCGTGAGGTTGTATTTGAAGCCCGGGGCCACGACGTCATAAACCCAGCTCGCCCGCGGATCGGTGAACCGGTTGAACACGTCGCGGTCGATGCCATGCAGCCGCATGACCTTGATCCGCGCGGCAATCGCCGGATCGGCGGTCACCACCATGCCCCCTTCGCCCGTGGTCATGGTCTTGTTGGCGTAAAAGCTGAAGGCCGTGACATCGGCGCCGCATTTGCCGACCGTGACGCCCTGATGATGGGCCGGCAGGGCATGTGCGGCATCGTCGAGAATGCGCAGGCCGTGCCGGTCGGCGATCTGGCGCAGCCTGGTCATGTCGCACATCCGGCCGGCGAAATGCACCGGCATGACGACTTTGGTCTGCGGCGTGATCGCGGCTTCGACCCGCTCCAGATCGATGCAGAGCGTTTCGGCATCGACATCGACCAGGACCGGCGTCGCACCCAGATAGCGCACCACCTCGGCCGTCGCGGTAAAGGTCAGCGTGGGAACGATCACCTCGTCGCCGGGACCGACGCCAAGCGCCTCAAGCCCCAGATGCAGCGCCGCCGTGGCCGAGTTGACAGCAATGGCCTCGACCCCGCCACCCAGATAGGCCGCGAAAGCGGCCTCAAAGGCCGCGGTCTTCGGGCCGGTCGTCAGCCAGCCGGACCGGAGGCATTCGGTCACCGCGGCGATTTCTTCCTCGCCGATCGACGGGCGGAAGAAGGGAACGGATGTGATGCTCAAATCGAATCTCCCGAAATACAGTTGAGGCGAGACGAACGCTTTTTGGGACGGTTTATCAAGGCAGAAATGCCCCTGATCCCGATGGATCGGCTGAGCCTTGCCTCGAGGAATTCATGCCCGCGGCGCCCCGTCGCCTGGCGAAGGAAAGCGCGCGGGCCAGCGGGCGCCGCGGCGAGTGTCGCGGCACCGCCGGCCTCGAAGCCCACCCCGGCGCCGAGGCTCCGCACCCCATCCGCAGCATCCCCGTTCACGCGCATCAGGATCGGCCGGCCTGCAAGCGGTCCGGCCTGGGTTCCGGACGGGAGCGCAACCCCGATACAGGCCTGTGGCGCCGATGAACCAGAAGCACCCCGGCTGGGTTGGGCATCGAGGGCCGCCGAGGCTGTGTCGCCGAAGGCGTCCCCGATCCGGCGCTGAAGGGCCGGACATGGAGAGCGACCAGAGCAAATGGTCCCGCCCGGTAGATCGGAAACCGCAACGACGCCCCCTGTTGCTGGCGATCCTGCTCGGCGCCTCGGCCTGTCTGGACAGGTTGAAACCGGAATTGAGACATAGGCGCGTCGGGATCGTCCCGGCAGCGGCGGTTCGGTCGAAGGGTCGGATGCCTGCCCCCAGGGGAAACAAAGACTTCTGATCCCGCAGACCAGCTTGCCGAGAGGACGGACAGGGTTGCGCTGCCTGTCCTGTCTATCCTCAACGTGGCTGAACATGACGACTTCGGGATCGCTTTGACCAACGGAACCGGGAGCGAGGTAACCAAGAGAACCTGTGCTGCGGGACGTGGCGGTTGGATCGTCGCTATTCTGCCCTCAACCCGACCGCCGTGCCGACGCCCCCAGCGTATTCGACCGACTTTCGCCTTCTCGGCGATGAGGCCAATGCCGCATCCATCAGGAATGCAAGGAAAACGGGGAACACCACACTCACCCATGCGCGGCTCAGTAGCAAGGCAACGGCACAATAAATGAAGATCGGAAAATACCATTGCCTCCAAAAATATCGAAACCTAATGATACCCAAAAAAACTGACGAAAGCAGGAAAAAAATGCCAGCGAAGCCGAAATGCTGCACTACCGATAAAACACTGTGCTCATACCATCCCTGCTCAGGGTGGCACGCAAGAAACAGACATTCAGGGTTATCATTGATTCGAGCGAGCATTTGATCTCGAATACTGTCACGAACGGTCGCGCTTTCATCGTTAGAGAATGAAAAGAGTGTGTTAAGCCGGAAGAACGCACCGCTCTCAAAGTCAAGCCTGTCCCTCAACCAGTAAAATGCACCCGCCCCCAGGAGAGCCGACCATGCGAGTGTGGCGCGAAACGAGACGTGCCGGCCGATTAGGAAAGCAATAGCAAATGGATAGAAGGCGAGTGTCGTTCGCGATCCAAGGAGAACGATAACAACGACGCTTAGGCCAACCACGACCACAAACTCCCAAGAAGGGAGTTTGTCTCGACAAAGGTAGGCCAGCGACAAAAGCGCGAAAGTGTCAGAAAGAGTCAAGTAGCCTGCGCCGGTAACGTCCCGGAAATCAACCAACTCTCCTGAATTTAGATCACGCAACGCAAACAGCGCCCAACCAGAAAGGGCAACGATTGAAAAAAACTGAATACCATGAAGGAGTCGCGGCGAGCGGGACCACAGGGTCAATCGCCGAAGATCGAGCTTGAGACTACCAAACAGCAAAGCTGAAAAGATGAACCATGTAAGGATCGTTCTGTAATAGACATTCGTCGCTATGCCGAGCTCGTCAAACGCCACACCAGTAGTGTAGAAGAGAGTAAGTGTAAAATAAACCGAACCAATGACTGCAAAGCTCACGGGTCTCAGAAAGACGAGAAGTACACCTAGAAGAAGGGCCCATATCAATTCGATAACGGGAACGCCCTCAAGAAACACAGTACCAAGAAAATATTGAACGCAAATGACCAGAAGAAGCGTCGAAACCCAGCGCTGCGACTGCATCGCAGGACTTTCCGGTGTGCGGTCATTCCAGCCAAACATCACGTGTTTACACCAGCACCCTTTGGGAAAGAGCAGCGTAGTCTAGCACGCGGCGTGCAAACGCCAACGAGGCAGATCTCTTTGCTTCCAGATCACCGTTCTCCAGTTCCGAGAACGTCGAGGCAAGCTGATCTGACGTGGCCACCAACCATCCATTCCCTTCGACATAGGGCTCGTGCGCCGAAACCGCATCCAGGATGACCGCGCAGCCGCAGCACAGGCTGTGCTGCATCGTGGCGGATTGCGTGCCGGGCTGCAGATACACATCGGCGGCGCACAGCAGGGCCGTCAACTCGTCTGGACCCTGCCAGCCCAGAAACGTCACGCGCGGATCGGCGGCGATCAGGGCCTCGCATTCCGCGCGAACATCCTCCTGCAGGACCCCGGCAATCACCAGGCGGAGCCTGGGATTGTCCACCGCGGACAAGGCCCGCAGCGAGTCGGGCAGTTTCTTGAGACGGTTCTGCTTGCCCGATTGCACGATCATGATGTCGTCTTCGGCGAGGCCCAGCCGCTGGCGCACCTCGTGCCGATAGGCCGCTCGGGTCTCGTCGTCGGGGATCTGCCCGCCCAGCGGATAGAACTCCAGCCTGTCGCGCGGAACGCCGTACACCTCGTGAGCGAAATCCATCACTGTCAACGAGACGCACAGAAGCGGCCCTGATCGCTGCATCGCCTTGCGCAGGATCGGCGCGTAGAAACGCCGGTGCAGGATCTCGCGCGAAATCCATCCCTGCCCGCTGTTGATGGCATCGGAATGACTGTCGATGTTGAACACGACCCGGGGATGCGCGCGCGCATAGCGGGCCACCGTCCGCAACTCCCACCCTGACGAGCCATGGAACATGATCGCATCGGGCGCGAAATCCTCGAGGATCTTTCGGACGCCGGGATGGGATCGGATCTTCCGTGCGACGCTGGACGGCATCCACCGCCGATAGGGAAGGCGGATGATCCGCACCCCTTCTTCGCCGACATACTCCCGCGCTTGCGTGTAATGCGTGTGCCCCCGTTCGTCGAACGTCTCGGTCGAGGCCACGACCAGAACGTCGTGACCTGCCCGAGCGTGCTCTCGAACAAGCTCGTTTTCCTGATAGAGGCGGCCGTCGATGAAGAAGCTCGACAGGCAGAAATGGACGATCTTCATTCGAGAGCCTCTATCAATGCACGCGGATCCGCGAAGAGATGCGCCCTTTCCTGCAGCATTTCGTCGCCCCAATCCCACCAAGCCAAGGCGGCAAGTTTCTGCGCGATCTGCGGGGGAAAGCGATCCCTCAAGAATTTGGCTGGCACACCGCCAACGACGGAATAAGGTGCAACGTCGCGAGTCACCACCGCACCCATGGCGACGACGGCGCCGTTTCCGATATGGACGCCCGCGGCGATCTTTGCCCCATGTCCGATCCAGACATCATGTCCAATCGTCGTTCGTGGCGTCTCCGGGGCCGGAACAGCGCTGAATACCCGCTTGAAACGATTGCGGCCCGCGTGGAAGACGGGGCTCATCGAGACGTGATCCATGGCATGGGTCGCGCCACCGATCATCACAAGATCAGCAATCGAACTGAAGCTGCCAATTTCGGCGTTCACGACGACGCAGTCGGTACCGCAGTAGGTATACCGGCCAATCGTACTGTCGATCACCTGCGATGCGGCCCCGATCCGGGCCTGCGCGTGAAGCGTGGAGCCCGTCACGGCCTTGAGTCGCGCGTGTTTGAGGAAACGTGCGAGGGCATAGGAAATCTTCATGGTTTTCGGACGGCTCCCAACACGATCATGGCGAAAAGGCCGTAGAAGAGCGCGCCCGATGCGGCGTAGCCCTCGACCGGGCCGATGGCAGGGATCATCGCCGCCGCGGCCACCGAGCCCACGCGCAGCGCCAGGCCAAAGACTTGCAACACCATCGCCGTCCTCTGGTGCCCCGTCACATGGAGGCCCATCGACACCGGCGAGACCGTCAGCTGCAACAGCATCCAGGGCGCGATCCAGGCGACGATCACCCCGGCGCGGGCCCAGTCAGCGCCGAAGACCACCGGGAAGAGCGGGGGCGCCAGCAGCGCGGCGGCGGCCATCGGAACCACGCCGATCAGGAACAGCCGGCGCATCATGGACAAGGTGAAACGGTACAGCGTGCCGTTGCGCAATTCCTCCTGCGCGCGAGAGGCATAGACCTGGCCGACCGAGGCCCCCAGCAGCGTCATCGGGGCCGCCATGATCTGCATCGCCAGGAACAATTGCCCGGCCTCGGCCTCGGCCATCGCGGCGATCATCAGGATCGGGATCTGGATGCCCGCGACATTGGCCAGGGCCTCGGGTGTCGAGAAGATCGCATAGCGCCGGTATTTGCCGAGGGTTGCCGCCAGACCGCGCCGCGTGACGACCCGCAGGGCCGCCCGGTCCCAGCGCATCACCTGCGCGGCCAAGGACAGCCCCCCCGCGCCCAGCGAGAGCATATTGCCAAGCAACAATCCCATCGGCGCCAGCCCAAGCCAGCCGAACCCCAGCATGGTCGCCGCACCGGTGGTCGCCTGTCCGACGCGGGTTCGGGCGATGGCGCCGAAACGCCGGTTGCGCGTGGCCCAGAATTGCAGCGCCGAATAGCTGGCGGTCATCGCCACACCTACCGCAACCAGCCACATATAGGGTCCGATTCCGGGCGAGCCGACCAGGTCGGCGACGTGCTGCGGCAGGGTGAGGGCGAGCAGAAGGATCAGCGCAACCACCCCCGCCATGGACAACAGCGACAGGACCAGCAAGTGAACCGCATCGTCGTCGTTTTCGGCCAGGGGGATGGCGATTTCGAAGCGCAGGCAGGCCGCGACAGCGACCGTGCCGACCAGGGCTGCATAGACGGCGAGCAGCTCGAAATCCTCGGGACTGTAGAGCCTGGTCACGACCGGCATCGCCAACAGCAGCACCAGCCGTCCGCCGACCGTACCGGAAACCAGCTTGGCCACGTCGCGGACAATGCTGCTGGAGGTGAGGCGCTGGAACACCAGGATCTCGCCTATCCTACGGCGTTTCGAACGGCGGTCACGATCATCTCTTGCGTCGCGGCATCCATGTAGGGGTGCATCGGAAGGCTGATGACCTCGGTCGCCGCCTTGTCCCCATGCGGCAGACAGGCGTCGGGCTGGGCCACCGCCGGCTGGCGGTTCAGCGGCAGCGGATAGTGGACAGCCGTCGGCACGCCGGCTTCGGTGAGCGCTTGCTGCACGGCGGGACGGTCGGCGACGCGAAGGGTGTATTGCGCCCATGCGCTCTGGTAGCCGGAGATCACCGCAGGCAAGGTCAGCCGGTTGCTGGTGGAGAGCGCCGAAGCATAAGCATCTGCCACCCGTTGCCGGCCCGCGATCTCGTCATCGAGAATCTCGAGCTTCGGCAAAAGGATCGCGGCCTGGATGGTGTCGAGGCGTGAGTTCACGCCGATCCGCACATGGTGATAGCGCTTTTCCTGACCGTGCCGGGCGATCTGCCGGATGAGCAGGGCCAGGTCGGGATCCGAGGTGAAGATCGCTCCGCCATCGCCGTAGCAGCCCAGCGGCTTGGACGGAAAGAAGCTCGTGGTCGCGATGGTGGACAGATTGCACGACTTCCGGCCCCGATAGTCTGCGCCGAAGCTCTGGGCAGCATCCTCGATGACGGCGATCCCATGCCGGTCCGCAACAGCGTTGATCCTGTCGAAATCGGCCGGCTGGCCGTAGAGGGAGACGGGAATGATTGCCTTGGTCCGGGGCGTGATCGCCGCTTCCAGAAGGTCGGGGTCGAGGTTGTAGGTCACCGGGTCGATGTCGACATAGATGGGTCGAGCCCCCAGCACCGCCGCAGCCTCGGCCGTCGCGATATAGGTGAAGCCGGGGGTGATGACCTCGTCACCCGGGCCGACGCCGAGCGCCATGAGCGCAATCTGCAGCGCATCGGTTCCGTTCGCGCAGGAGATACAATATTTCGCGCCCGTGTAGGCAGCGAGTTTGTCCTCGAGCTCGGCGACCTCGGGGCCCAGGATGTACTGGCCATGCGCCAGGACGCCGGCAATACCGGCCTCGATCTTGTCGCGCAGCCGGTCTTGCTGGGCCGCCAGGTCAATGAAGGGGATCATGCGTCTGCGACCTTTCGTTCGACCTTGCCATCGCGCAAGGAATAGATGTCACCGGTATGGGCGCAGATAGTGTCGCCGATGCCGGTCAACGGCAGATCGAGCTGTTCGCCATAAGCGCTCATCCACCCGACCTGTCGCCCGGGAACGCCCACCACCAGCGCGTAATCGGGAATATCCCGGTTTACCACGGCTCCGGCGCCGACGAAGGCATAGGCCCCGATGGTGACCCCACAGACGATGGTGCAATTGGCCCCCAGCGTTGCCCCCGTCTTCACCAGGGTGTCGCGATACTGGTCCTTGCGCTCGATCAGCCCGCGAGGATTGTAGACATTGGTAAAGACCATCGACGGGCCGCAGAACACGCCATCCTCCAGGGTGACATTGTCATAGACCGATACGTTGTTCTGAACCTTGCAGCGGTCTCCGATGACCACCTTGTTGCCCACAAAGACGTTCTGGCCCAGCGACACGCCCGCACCGATCCGGGCTCCGCCACAAACATGGACAAAATGCCAGACACGACTGCCTTCGCCGATCTGGGCACCTTCGTCGACGATGGCGCTTGGATGTGCGTAATAGCTCATGCCAGGGCCCGTGCGACGAAAGGATGCATCTCGCCGGTCGAAACGATCGGCGCGTTGCGGATATGCGAAACGGTTTCGATCGCGACACGGTTCTCTTCGAGGCCGAAACCGCGACCGGCGAGGATCTCCTCGTAGCTGCGCGTGTGCAGGTCGGTGAACCCGCCCGAGAACTCGATGCTCTCGTCGCCCGCCGTGATCGCGCGATAGGTGCGCATGCCCTTGGCGCGCTCGGCCTCAGGGACATCGTTGACATCGAGCGACAGGAACCAGCGCACCCGGGCCTTTTCGTATTCCAGATATCCGGCCGCCTTGGTCGGCGTATTCAGATGGACGACATTCTGCTGCAGCTTGCCGTAGACGAAATGCAGCATGTCATAGAAATGCACGCCGATATTCGTGGCGATTCCGCCCGATTTCTCGGTGAAACCCTTCCAGCTTTTCAGATACCAGTTCCCGCGCGAGGTAATATAAGTCAGGTCCACATCGACCTTGGTATCGCCTGGCAGTGCCGCCATGCGGTTGCGCACGTCGATGATCGCCGGATGCAGGCGCAGTTGCAGGATGGTGTTCACCTTCTGGCCCGACTCGGCCTCGATCTTCTGCAGGGCGTCGATCTGCTCGGGATACAGGACCAGCGGCTTCTCGCAGATGGCTTCGGCGCCGGACCGCAGCGCATAGCGCATATGCGCGTCGTGCAGGTAGTTGGGCGAGGCAATGGCGACATAATCCATGCCACGCCCCGCCCGGCGCTCGTCATCGACAAAGGCCTCGAATTGCTCGAACTCCGTGAAGAACTGCGCATCCGGGAAGTTGCTGTCCAGAATGCCGACCGAGTCGTTGATATCCATCGCGACGGCCAGCTCGCCGCCGACCTCCTTGATCGCCTTCATATGGCGGGGAGCGATGTATCCGGCAGCGCCGATCAGGGCAAAGCGTTTCATGGAATCAGGCTTTCACAATGTGGTCTGCGGCATCACGATAGACACCGCGGCTGTCGATGATCAGGGGTGCGTGCTGGCGGATCAGGTTGTAGTCGAACTTCGCATGATCGGTGGCCACGACCACGGCGTCGCAGGCAGCGAGGTTTTCTGCCGTCACGGGAACGCTGCTGAGGTCGAACTTGTGCTCGCGCATCCTGGGGAAGACCGGCACATGCGGGTCCGAGTATTGCAGGTCAGCGCCGGCGTCCCGCAGCAGTTCCATGATCTCGACCGAGGGGCTTTCGCGCATGTCGTCGACGTTCTTCTTGTAGGCGATGCCCAGAACCATGACGCGGCTGCCCTTGAGCGACTTCTGCCGGTCGTTCAGTGCTTTCATCAGCTTGCCGACAACGTATTCCGGCATGGCGCGGTTGATCTCGCCCGACAACTCGATGAACCGCGTATGCAGCCCGTATTCACGTGCCTTCCAAGTCAGATAGAAGGGGTCGATCGGGATGCAATGCCCGCCAAGACCCGGGCCCGGATAATAGGGTGTGAAGCCGAAAGGCTTGGTTGCCGCAGCGTCGATCACCTCGAAGATGTCGATGCCCATGCGGTCGGCAACAATCTTCATCTCGTTGACAAGGCCGATGTTCACGGCGCGGTGAATGTTCTCGAGCAACTTGGTCATCTCGGCCGCCTTGGTCGAGCTGACCGGCACGATGCGGTCGATGGCCGGGCCATAAAGGGCCTTGCCGACTTCGAGACAGGCCTGCGTGTGCCCCCCCACGACCTTGGGAATCGTGTTGGTGGTAAAATGCGCATTGCCCGGATCTTCCCTTTCGGGCGAGTAGACCAGGAAGACATCCTTGCCGACGGTCAGGCCGCGGGCCTCCATCCGGGGCAGCAGCTCTTCCTCGGTCGTCCCGGGATAGGTGGTGCTTTCCAGCGACAGGACATGACCGGCGCGCAGATAGGGCATCACCGATTCCGTGGTGGTGATGACATAGCTCAGGTCAGGTTCACGGTATTTGTTCAGCGGCGTGGGCACACAGAGGATCAGGGCATCGGCCTCGGAGGCCCGACTGAAATCGGTGGTGCATTCCATGCCCGCGGCATTGGCGGCGGCGATGGCTGCGTCGTCGATGTGCTCGATGCCGGACCTGCCGCTGTTCAACTCGTCGACTTTGGCCGCGTCGATGTCGAAGCCCAGAACCTTGAAGCCGATCCCCGAGTAACGCAGCGCGAGGGGCTGACCCACATAGCCCATGCCCAGAATGCCGATGACCGCGTTGCGCTGCGACAGCTTTTCCAAAAGCTTGGTTGCCGTGGCGTTTTCAATGTGAATGTTCATACTTTTCCTTCCGGCTGTCTATCGCGACAAGACTTCAGTACGATTCGTGTTGCTATCAATTCGAGGTTGCGAGTACCGCAACGCGCGTCTTTTGAACAGGTCGAAGTTCAGCCCGCGCTGCAGAGCGGCATAGATCTGCCGCGTTGCCCCAAGAAAATTAGTTTTTTTAATTCATAAGGTTACAGGAAACTCCAGAGAAACCACGACCCATGCGCCACCTTTTGCCTGGCTGCATCAGCCGCATGGCTGCGGGATGCGGACCCGGCTCGGGTGCGATGGGCCTGCACAGAACCATGCGGGTATGTGAGCATGATGACGCCTGCCTCGGTCACCCGGCCAGGGTCTTGATTGCCGCGACGCGACCCTGCCTGACCCTCGGTGTGCCGCCCCAGCAAGTCCCCAGCAGCCGATGTGGGTCCTGGACCGGGCCGCGCCCATCCTGTGCCCCCGTCAACTGACATCGCCGTCCCGATCCCCCACTGACCCGTTCATGGCGGCATGAACCCGTCTGCGGCCCGGGTCGAGATCAAGTACCACTGCCATCACGAATGGCAAGCCGGAAAGGGCCCTGCGCGGGATGGCCACCAATAATGCAACGCGTGTGCAGGCCCTGGATTGCTGCGCAATGCCGTCCGGTTCCGAAGGTCGCGCCTGCCTCACCCCACCGCGAGAATCGAATACTCCGGCCCTCCTCGCCAGACCAGATCCCAGGAGGCCCCCGGGCGGACGCTTTGGATTGCGCGGGGCTCGAAGCAGACGAGGCAATTGCCGCCAGGCGCCGGGGCGCGGACCGAGGGGTAGATCAGCCCGCGCGAGCCGCCCCGTTGCAGGTGTTGCGCCAGGCTCTGGCCTTCGGGGTAGCCGATCTCGGGGTCGGGATGCAGCGCGGGATGGGCGGGCTCGTCGGTCAAATCGTCGAACATGCCGATGAAATCGGCCAGCAATTCGACATAGCGGGCGCTATCCTCGTAGCAGCCGGTGAAACCCAGCTCGCGCGTGCGGTGCCAGGCGACCTCGGCGACCGAGACCATGCTGTCCCAGGCACAATACCAGGCGCCGCGCTCGCCGGTATTAAAGCGGTTGCCGCCCGGCCTCGTATAGGTGAAGGCCGCGTTGACATGGCTGTCGCCATAGAGCCTGAGGTCACGGCTGCGCCGCTGCCAGGCCAGTTCCCGCGGGTCGAGATGCGGGTTTCGGCCGCGTTCGGCCAGAAGGCGCCCGCTGGTCATCCCCTCGATCTCGGCCAGAACCGCCAGTTCGTCGTCACTGTCGACCAGGCCGCGCAAGGCGGGCGGTTTGTGATAGGTGGCCGGCAGCAGACGAACAAGACCGCGGTCGGAAATCCCGGTCTGCCTCATGCACCGCCCCTGAGCGCGTCGAGATAGGTGCGGATGGCCAGGATCTGCGGCAGTCCGCCCTCGATGGCGGTATCGACGGGGCGCTGGCCGCCGAAGAGCGGCCCGGTATTTGGCCGGGTGAACCAGCCTCGCGCCAGCGGTTCGGAGAAATAGAGCTCCAGCGATTTGTAGATGCCGATCACCGCGCTGAGCCGCAGCAACTGGTCCTTGGTCAATTCGCCGCTGAAATCGGGCTTGCGGGCGCGTTTCCAGGTGCTTTCGGACATATCGGCCAGCGCCGCAGCTTCGCGCAGACCCAGAGCCCAGGCATCGACGATCCGCGCATAGGCCTTGAGGGCGACGGCATTCAACTGGGCTGGCTGGCGGATCCGGGCGGCGACGGGCATCGGTTTCTCCTTTCGGCTCAAGATAGGTCATATGGCCGCGATGTAAAGACCAAATGAACCAACCGCTCGCCGAGGGCAACGGGCGGGTTTCCCCGCCCCTGTCCGGGTTCAGGCCTTCTTCTTCGCCGCCTCATAGGCGTGTTTCTCGTGCCGCCAGCCGAGGATCACGGCGGCGACGATGGCGGCGAGGCAGAGGCCCAGCCAGACCCCCTCAACACTACCGTAGCCGGTGAAGATGGCCCCCGAAATACCGTCCCAGGTATTCGCATCAAAAGGCGCTTCCATGGTGATTTCCTTTCCTGTTTGGAGGAAGGACCGGCAGGGGCGCCCGCCGGTCCGCTTGCGTCATTCAGCCGGGCTGACCGAGGCGTTGATCCCCTCGGGATAGGCGCGCGACGGGACCTTGACGGCATCGAGGCCCAGGATCTCGACCTCGGGCGGGACCCGCAACTGGCCGGTAAGCTTCAGGATGAGCGACACGAGATAGCCCGGCACGAAGCCCAGCAGGCCCATGGTCACCGCGCCGACCAGCTGACCCAGGAACGAGGTGGTCACAACCGCCTCACCCGCCAGCGCCGGATAGCCCTGTGCGGCGATGCCGACCGCCAGCAGGCCCCACATGCCCAGGAACCCGTGCACCGCAAAGGCGCCGACCGCATCGTCGATCCCCCGCCGTTCCAGGAACGAGGCGACGAAGGGCATGGCCGAGGCGCCGATGAAGCCGATGGCAAAGGCCATGGGCGGATACCAGACATCAAGCCCCGCCGCGCAGGAGATGATCCCGCCAAGCGCGCCGGACATCATCCAGAACGGATCGCGCGTCACCATCCAGGCGCCGATGATGCCGCCCGCAAAGCCCATAATCGTGTTGAAGGTCATGCCCGACAGCGTCATCGGCGTGCCGTAGATCGTGGCGCCCATGGTGGTGGACCAGCTCCAGGCCTCGCCCGGGACGATGACGCAGGCCATCAGGAAGCCCCAGAAACCGGCGATGATCAGCATGAGGCCGATCAGCGTCATCGGCATGGAATGCCCGGCGATCTGGTTGGCTGAGCCGTCCGGGTTGAACTTGCCCACGCGCGGCCCGAGGTTCAGCAGCACCCCCAGCGTGAAAAAGCCCGCGATCATGTGCACGACACCGGCGGCGCCGAAATCGTGATAGCCCCATTCGGTGACCAGCCAGCCGTCCGCGTGCCAGCCCCAAGCGGCGGCCAGGATCCAGATGAAGGCGCCCAGCACGATGGCGAGGACCACAAAGCCGGTCAGGCGGATCCGCTCGATCAGGGCGCCCGACAGGATCGAGGCGGTGGTCGCGGCGAACAGGACGAAGGCCCCGAAGAACACGCCCGAGGATTTGTCATCGAGGTTCGGCCCCATGAAGGCCGACCAGGGCGCGGCGATCCCGGTCGCGTAGCCGAAGCCGGAGATGCCCATCGCGCCCTCAGACCCGGTAAGGCCCGTGGGGAAGGCCCAGTAGATCCACCAGCCGATGAAATAGAAGAAGGGGACGATCATCGCAAAGGCGAGGATGTTCTTGATCCCCGAGGCCAGCGCGTTCTTCGACCGCGAGGCGCCCATTTCATAGGCCAGGAACCCGGCATGGATCAGCACCATGAGCGGGATCGAGAGGAAGTAATAGGTTTCGGCGAAGATCGTGTTGGTTGCGGCCGAGCTCGCCTGCAACTGGGCGACCGCTTCGGCCAAGGTTGAGATGTCCGTTTCCACGTGGGGCTCCCTGTCTCCAAAAGACGGCATGTCGTCCAGCGTGTCGGGTTTTTGGTCTGCACCAATTCCGGGAATTGGCTCACTGGACCCTTCCACTCAGGCCCCATGATCACCGTGGGTCAATTATTTTTCTTGCGAAGGGGGTGTGGCGGCGCGCTTTCCCGGCGATTCCGGCGGGGATCGGAAAAGGTGCTGAAGAAATATGCGTTCTCGCCAGATATCCAGCAAAATAAGGACAGCAAGCGGCGGGTTCCCGGGGCCCCAGGAGGGGGATTTCGGCCGAGTCGCGGGGCGGATTTGCTGGCGCGTCGCACAGCATGTCGGGCGCCCCAGGGGGCGCGCCCAGCCCTGGACAGGGAGCATACCAATTGGACCGGATGGACAAATCCCAGCCGGTCTTTGCTGTGCAACAGGGCCGCCCCGGTCAGGAGGCGGCCCCTGGTGGCGCCGTCACAAGGCCCGGGCTCAGCCCCGGCTGACCAGCCGCGCGGCAATCCCGTCCAGCGCGTGCCACAGGCTTTCCGCGGCCGAGCGCATGCCCCAGATCCCCAGCCGGTCCTCGGCGCGGCGCAGGACATAGGTGCCCAGATGCTCGATCGGGCTGCGCGTGGCACTGCCCGGGGCGAAGCGCGTCAGGTCGATATTCGCCGCGCGTTCGAGGAAGCGCTCGATGGGCGCCGCCCCGGCGCTGGAGGTGATCTCGTAAAGCACCCAGCCGTCGGTCTGTTCGGTGATCGAAGCGCCGGGCACCTTCCCCGCCAGCGTTGTCGCGACATCCGTCTCGGCGGCGCCCGGCAGTTCGACCAGCCATTGCCCGGGGCCGGTCCAGATCAGCGTCAGGCCATCCGCCGTCTGCCAGCGGCCCGGTCCCGGCAGGTCCAGCGCAGGCGGCGGCGTATCGCGACGCAGGGCCAGCGAGGCCAGCCCGCAATCCGGCGTCTCGGTCAGGGTCAGCGCGCCATGGGTCACGCGGCGCGGTGTGGCGGCGCCCAGGGCGCAGAGGGGGGACAGATCAGGCACGCAGGCGCCCTCCTTCGGGATCGACGAAATGGCTGGGCACGACGCGGACCGCGACTTCGCTGCCCTGCAACGGGTTGGCGGCAGTGATCACCTCGCCCATGCGGTTCGCGCCATCTTCAAGGAACGCGAGCCCGATGGAGGAGCCGACATGCGGCGAATAGGCGGCCGAGGTGATCCAGCCCTGGTCATGCGCCAGATCGCGCGGCGCGCCTTGCGTAAACAGATGCGAGCCCGGCACGACGGTATCCGCCGGGTTGACGGGTTGCAGGCCGACGAGCAGGCGCTTGTCGGCCGCCAGCCCCTCGCGCCGGGACATGATATTGCCGATCGCGTCCTTTTTCGACGAGACCATCTTGCCCAGGCCGATCATCTGGCCGGTGGTCTGGCCGTTCAGCTCCGCCCCGGCGGCATGGCCCTTCTCGATCCTGAGCACCCCCAGCGCCTCGGTCCCGTAGGGCGTGGCGCCAAAGTCGGCGCCCGCCTCCATCAGCCGGGCCATCAGCGCATGGCCATAGCGCGCGGGCACCGCCAACTCATAGGCCAGTTCCCCCGAGAACGAAATACGGAAGAGCCGCGCCCTAAGCCCGCCGCAGATGGTGAGCGGCGCGCAGGCCATGAAGGGGAAGGCCTCGTTCGACAGATCGAACCCGTCAACGAGCCGCGTCAGAAGCTCGCGCGACTTCGGCCCCGCCACGGCGATCTGCGCCCAGGCGTCGGTGGTGGAAATGAGCTGCACGTCCAGCTCGGGCCAGAGGCATTGCCGGGCGAATTCCATGTTGCGATAGACCGGCCCCGCATTGGCGGTGGTGGTGGTGACGACGTAGTGATCCTCGGCCAGACGGGCGCAGGTGCCGTCGTCATAGGCCGTGCCATCCTCGCGCAACATCAGGCCGTAGCGCACCATGCCGACCTTCAGGCTGGCCATCGCATTGGCATAGAGCCGGTCCAGGAACACCGTGGCATCGGCGCCCTGCACATCAACCTTGCCCAGCGTGGTGACGTCGCAAAGGCCGACGCCCGCGCGGACCGCCAGAACCTCGCGGTCAACCGATTGGCGCCAATGCGTCTCGCCGGGGCGGACGAAATATTGCGCGCGCATCCAGGGGCCGACCTCGACGAAGGTGGCGCCGTTCGCCTTGGCCCAGTGATGGGTCGGCGTCAGGCGGCGGGGGCGGAAATGGGCCCCGGTGTCGCCCCCGCCCAGCACGCCCAGCGAGACACCGGTGTAGGGCGGACGGAAGATCGTGGTGCCGGTCTGGGGGATGGTCTTGCCGGTCAGTTCGGCCATCACCGCCAGCGCGGTGACATTGGCGGTCTTGCCCTGATCGGTGGCCATGCCGAGCGTCGTCCAGCGCTTCAGATGCTCGACCGGGCGCATGTTTTCCTTGTGCGCCAGGGCAATGTCCTTGACGGTCACGTCGTTCTGGAAATCGACCCAGGCGCGGCGCTTGCCCGGCACATGCCAGATGGGCGCGGTGTTGTCCTGCCGGGACTCGGCGTGCGGCAAGGGCACCGCCTGCGCCGCGAAGCCGAGGTCGGCCAGCGCTTCCTGGGCAACCCGAAGGCCATCGGCCAGCGCCTCGGCCGTGCTGCCCTTGCCCGCGCAGGCGCCCGCCGGGAACAGGCCCGAGGGTCCGCCCTGCCCCGGCACGAAGGCCAGTTTCTCACCATCCCAGACCGGCCGCCCGCGGTGGTGCGAGGCGAGATGGACATTCGGGTTCCAGCCCCCCGCCACCCCCAGCGCGCCCACCTGCAGGGTATCGTTGCCGCGCGAGGTCCGCACCCTGATCGAATGCAGGCCCAGCCTGCCTTGCGTGCCCACCACCTCGGCTTCGGGCAGCAGGCGGTAATCGCCCTGCCGCTCGACCCCGCGGCGGGCGTCGATCACCGCAGCGACCGGCACGCCCCTGGCCATCAGGTCCAGCGCCGTGCGGTGGCCGTCGTCGTTGTTGGTGAAGATCGCCACGGGCGCCGAGGTCCCCGGGCCCGTCGCCCAGCGGTTGGCATAAGCGCGCATGGCGCCTGCCAGCATGATGCCCGGACGGTCATTGTCGGCGAAGGGGATGTGCCGCTCGGTCGCGCCTGCCGCCAGAACCGCGCGTTTGGCGACGATCCGCCAAAGGGTCTGGCGCACCGCGCCGCCCGGCGTGGGCAGATGGTCCGAGACCCGCTCGACCGCGCCATAGATCCCGTGGTCATAGACACCGAAGATGACGGTGCGAGTCAGGATGCGGACATTCGGCAGGCTTTCCAGTTCGGCCTTCACCGCCTCGATCCACTCGGTCGCCGGCGCGCCGTCCAGCAGGTCGCTTTCCGCCAGAAGCCGCCCGCCCAGACGGAAATCCTCGTCCGCCAGGATCACCCGGGCGCCTGCCCGCCCCGCCGCCAGCGCCGCCGCCAGACCCGCGGGACCGGCGCCGATCACCAAGAGGTCGGCATGCAGATAGCCGCGGTCATAGGCGTCGGGATCGGGCAGTTCGGACAACTCGCCCAGCCCCGCCGCCCGGCGGATCGCCGGTTCATAGAGCTTTTCCCAGAAGGCGCGCGGCCACATGAAGGTCTTGTAATAGAAGCCCGCCGCGAAGAAGGGCGATAGCAGATCGTTCACCGCCAGCAGGTCGAAGTTCAGCGACCCCACATGGTTCTGCGAGCGGGCGACGAGGCCGTCGTAAAGCTCGGCCATCGTGGCGCGGGTATTGGGCTCGGCCCGCGCGCCCTCGCGCAGGGTGACAAGCGCGTTCGGTTCCTCGGATCCCGCCGCGACGATGCCGCGCGGCCGGTGGTATTTGAAGCTGCGCCCCACCAGCTGCACCCCATTGGCCAGCAGCGCCGAGGCCAGCGTATCGCCGGGATGGCCCTGATAGCGCTTCCCGTTGAAGGTGAAACTCAGATGCTGGCTGCGGTCGATCAGCCCGCCGGAAAGCCGTTTCATGCCGTCTCTCCCTTGCGCGCCAAAGACACGTCGCGCGCCAGTTCCGCGCCCAGGATCTCATGCGTCAGCGTGTTGCGCGTGACCACCAGCCAGGAGCGGTCGCCCTGTTCGTGAAACCACAGCTCGCGGTGAACGCCTGCCGGGTTGTCGCGCAGATAGACATACTCGGCCAGGTCCGCCTCGCTGCCGGAAGTAGGACGCTCGATCAGCCGCGCGTCGCCGAGATAGGTGAATTCCTGCGCGTCGCGCAGGCCGAGAAGGGGGTGCGGGATCAGCATGGCAGCGCCCTCAATGCAGGTTGGGTTGGGCGCCGACGCCCTTTTCGTCAATCACCCGCCCCTTGGCGAAGCGGTCCAGCCGGTAGGCTTTGGCGGTCTCGTGCGGGGTGTCGGTGGCCAGCAGATGGGCGAAGGCGTAGCCCGAGGCGGGCGTCGCCTTGAACCCGCCATAGCACCAGCCCGCGTTCAGATAGAGCCCGTCCACCGGCGTCCGGTCGATGATGGGCGAGCCGTCCATCGACATATCCATGACCCCGCCCCAGCTTCGCAAAAGCCGCGCGCGCCCGATCCGGGGCATCAGGGCCATGCCGCCCTCGACCACATCCTCGACCACCGGCAGGTTGCCGCGTTGGGCATAGGAATTGTAGCCGTCGATATCGCCACCAAAGACCAGCCCGCCCTTGTCCGACTGGCTGACATAGAAATGCCCGGCACCGAAGGTGATGACCCCGTCAATAGCGGGCTTCAGCCCTTCCGAGACGAAGGCTTGCAGGACATGGCTCTCGATCGGCATGCGCAGCCCCGCCTGCGCCATCACGCGCGAGGTCGAGCCCGCCACTGCCACTCCGACCTTCTTGGCGCCGATGAACCCACGGCTGGTCTCGACCCCCCGGATGCGGCCGCCCTCGATCTTCAGGCCCGTAACCTCGCAATTCTGGATGATGTCGACGCCCCTCAGATCGGCCGCGCGGGCATAACCCCAGGCCACGCCATCATGGCGCGCGGTCCCGGCCCGGCGCTGCAGCAGGCCGCCCTTGATCGGGAAGCGCGCGTTGTCGAAATTGAGCCAGGGGTACATCTTGCGTACCCCCGCCTGATCCAGCAGCGCCGCCCCCGCCCCGGTCAGATGCATGGTATTGCCGCGCCGCCGGTAGGCATCGCGCTGCGCGTCCGAATGATAAAGGTTCAGGATACCGCGCTGGCTGACCATGGCGTTGAAATTGATCGACTGCTCCAGGTTCTCCCACAGCTTCATCGAGAATTCGTAGAACGGCTGGTTGCCGGGAAGCAGGTAGTTCGACCGGATGATCGTCGTGTTCCGCCCGATGTTGCCGGACCCCAGCCAGCCCTTTTCCAGCACCGCGACCTTGCGGATGCCATAGACCTCGGCGAGGTAGAAGGCGGTCGCCAGACCATGCCCGCCGCCGCCAACGATCACCACGTCATAGGCAGGCTGCGGATCGGGATCGCGCCACAGGGGCTTCCACCCCTTGTGGCCGGTCAGCGCCTCGGCGAATACCCGGAAACCGGAAAATCTCATCGGCGCGACTCCTTGGTTGGCACCGTCTGCATGGGGTCAGACTAGGGGCTTCGGCCGAGGTATTTCTTCCTTGATCCGGCCATTCTTTTCCGAAATCCTGCCATCATGAGTGTCAAGCGCATCGCCTTCGTCCTGATCGACGGATTCGCCCTGATGTCCACCGCCGCGGCGATGGAACCCCTGCGCGCGGCCAATCACCTGTCTGGTGAAAACCTCTATGATATCTGCATCTTCGCGCCGGATCCCGGCCCGGTCCGCGCCTCGCTCGGCAGCTGGTTCGAGGCCGAGGCCCTGCCCGCCGATCCTGGCGATCTGGACATGGTGGTCGCCGTCGCGGGGGGCGATCCCCTGGCCCCCCGCGACGCGCGGCTCTTCGACTGGCTCAGGCGCGTGGACCGGGCGGGCGTGGCGCTTGGCGGGATCTCGGGCGGGGCGGCAATCCTGTGGCGCGCGGGGCTTCTGGACGGGCGGCGCTTTACCATCCACTGGCACCATATGGAGGCGATGCGGGCCGAGGCACCACGCGCGCTGATGGAGCAACGCCTCTTCGTCATCGACCGCGACCGCTACACTTGCGCGGGGGGCACCGCGCCCCTCGACATGATGCTGGCGATCGTTGCCCGCGACCATGGCAGCCGCTTCGCCCGGCGCATCGCCGATTGGTTCATCCAGACCGAGATGCGGCCCGCCGACGCGCCGCAGCAGGGCCGGGGCGGCCCGGGTCACGCGGCGCTGCCGGCCCCGGTCCGCGCCGCGCTGGAGCTGATGGAGACCCATGTCGCCGATCCGCTGGATGTGGGGCAGATCGCCGCGCTGGTGGCCCTCTCGCCCCGCCAGTTGCAGCGCCATTTCACCGAAAGCCTGGGCGCCCCGGTGGCCGAGGTCTATCGCAACCTGCGGCTTGAGGTGGCGCGGGATCTGGTCCGGCGGACATCCCTCAGGATGGGCGAGATTGCGCAGATGGCGGGCTTCGCCAGCCAGACCCATTTCTCGGACGCCTTCCGCGCCCGTTTCGGCCATCCGCCCCGCAGCGAACGGGGGGACGCCGCCTGAAAAAACGGGGGCCAAAGGCCCCCGGAAGGTTCGGGCCGGTGGGAGACTGATCCCCGGCCCTCTCAGGGTTCGTGGTCAGATGTCCAGCGTGTTGTCCCGCTCCCAGCGCGTGAAATGCGAGACGAAGCTGTTCCATTCCTTGCGCTTGAGCTTGATGTAGCTGGCCGAGAAGCCATTCCCCAGCATCGCCTTCAACTCGTCGTCCTTGTCGAAGTTGCGGATCGCGTCCAACAGGTTCAGCGGCAGTTTCGGTGCGTCGGTGACCTGATGGCCCTCGGCGTACATGTCGATGTCATAGCGCCGCCCGGGATCGGCCTTGCAGCGCACGCCCGAAAGACCGGCAGCGATGATCACCGCTTGCAACAGATAGGGGTTCACCGCGCCATCGGGCAGGCGCAGCTCGAACCGGCCGGGACCGGGGACGCGCACCATATGGGTGCGGTTGTTGCCGGTCCAGGTCACCGAATTCGGTGCCCAGGTCGCGCCCGAGGCGGTGCGCGGCGCGTTGATGCGCTTGTAGCTGTTGACCGTCGGGTTGGTGATCGCGGCCAGCGCCTCGGCGTGTTTCATGATCCCGCCGAGGAAGGTACGGCCCTGGTCGGAGAGGCCCAGCTCCTTCGACTTGTCGGCGAAGACATTGGTCTTGCCGTCATTATCCCAGACCGAGATATGCGCGTGGCAGCCATTGCCGGTCAGGCCCTCGATGGGCTTGGGCATGAAGGTGGCGCGCAGGCCGTGCTTCTCGGCCACCGACTTGACCATGAACTTGAAAAAGGAATGGCGGTCGGCGGTGATCAGCGCGTCGTCGTATTCCCAGTTCATCTCGAACTGGCCGTTCGCGTCCTCGTGGTCGTTCTGATAGGGCATGTAATCGCAGATCTCGGCGATCACGTCATAGCGGCGCATGACGGCCTGTTGGTCGTAGCAGGGCTTCTCGGCGGTATCGGCCTCGTCAGAGATCTGCTCGCCATCGGGCGTCAGCAGGAAGAACTCGGGCTCGATCCCGGTCTTGACGCGCAGCCCGTCCTTGGCGGCCTCGGCCACCAGCTTGCGCAACACGTTGCGCGGCGCCTGTTCCAACTCCTTGCCGTCCATCACGCAATCGGCGGCGACCCACGCGACCTCGGGCTTCCAGGGCAGCTGGATGACCGAAGCCGGGTCCGGCACGGCCAGCATATCGGGATGGGCGGGCGTCAGATCCAGCCAGGTCGCGAAACCGGCGAAACCGGCCCCGTCCTCTTGCATGTCCGCAATGGCCTGGGCCGGCACCAGCTTGGCGCGCTGGCCACCGAAAAGATCGGTGTAGGAGATCATGAAATACTTGACGCCCTTGTCGCGGGCGAAGGCAGCGAGATCGGTCATTGGCCTTCCTTTTTCCCTGTGGATGGCGCGGGCTTGTTGCCGCCCGCGTCCCGTGTGTGGCTTGGCTCAGAAGCCAGGCTTGCCCGGATACCAATCGGTCCCAGCGAGCGGCACCCGCGCCATGGCGGCCGCCTCCATCGTCAGCGCACAAAGATCCTCGGGTTCGAGGTTGTGCACATGGCTCTTGCCGCAGGCCCGCGCGATGGTCTGGCATTCCAGGGTCATCACGTTGAGGTAATTGCGCAACCGCCGCCCTGCGGCGATGGGATCGAGCCGTTTCATCAGCTCGGGGTCCTGGGTGGTGATGCCGGCGGGGTCGCGGCCTTCATGCCAGTCGTCATAGGCCCCGGCGGTCGAGCCGAGCTTCTGGTACTCGGCCTCCCATTTCGGGTCGTTGTCCCCCAGCGCGATCAGCGCCGCGGTGCCGATGGAAACCGCATCCGCCCCCAGCGCCAGCGCCTTCGCCACATCCGCGCCGTTGCGGATCCCGCCCGAGACGATCAGCTGAACCTTGCGGTGCATCCCCAGATCCTGCAGCGCCTGCACGGCCGGGCGGATACAGGCCAGTGTCGGCTGGCCGACATGCTCGATGAACACGTCCTGGGTCGCCGCGGTGCCGCCCTGCATGCCGTCCAGCACCACCACATCGGCCCCGGCCTTCACCGCCAGCGCGGTGTCGTAATAGGGACGCGCGCCACCGATCTTGACATAGATCGGCTTTTCCCAGCCCGTGATCTCCCGCAATTCCAGGATCTTGATCTCCAGATCGTCGGGCCCCGTCCAGTCGGGGTGACGGCAGGCCGAACGCTGGTCGATGCCGACCGGCAGCGAGCGCATGTCGGCCACGCGCTGGGTGATCTTCTGCCCCAGCAGCATCCCGCCGCCGCCGGGCTTGGCGCCTTGGCCCACCACCACCTCGATGGCATCGGCGCGGCGCAGGTCGTCGGGGTTCATGCCATAGCGCGAGGGCAGGTATTGATAGACCAGCTGCGTGGAATGCCCGCGCTCTTCATTCGTCATGCCGCCGTCGCCCGTGGTGGTCGAGGTCCCGGCGGCGCTGGCGCCACGGCCGAGGGCCTCCTTGGCATTGGCCGAGAGCGAGCCGAAGGACATGCCGGCGATGGTGATCGGGATCTTCAGCTCGATGGGCTTCTTGGCGAACCGCGTGCCCAGCGTGACCGAAGTGTCGCAGCGCTCGCGGTAGCCTTCCAGTGGGTAGCGGCTGATCGAGGCGCCGAGGAACAGCAGATCGTCGAAATGCGGCACCCGGCGCTTCGCGCCACCCCCGCGGATATCGTAGATCCCGGTCGCGGCGGCGCGGCGGATCTCGGAATTGGTCTCGTTCGAGAAGGTCCACGACTGGCGCGGCAGGGTTTGGGGGGTCTTGTCCATGGGGTAGGCCCTCAGTACGACGCGGCGTTGTCGATGTGGAAATTGTAGAGCGTCCGGGCCGAGCCGTAGCGCTTGAACTCTTCGGGTTTCGCGTCGGCGCCCGCGCGTTCCAGCAGCTCTTTCAGGATCGCGATATGCTCGGCGCGCATCTCTTTCTCGATGCAATCGGCGCCGAGGCTTTTCACCGTGCCCCGCACGAAGAGCCGCGCCTCATAGAGGCTGTCCCCCAGCGCGTCCCCGGCATCGCCCAGCACGACCAGATTGCCGCGCTGCGCCATGAAGGCGGACATGTGGCCGATGTTGCCATGCACCACAATGTCGATCCCCTTCATCGAGATCCCGCAGCGCGAACTGGCGTTGCCCTTGATGTTCAGCAGCCCGCCATGGCCGGTGGCGCCCGCGTATTGGCTGGCGTCGCCCAGGATGGTGACGGTGCCCGACATCATGTTCTCGGCCACACCCGGACCGGCCGAGCCTTCCACCGTGATGCTGGCTTCTTTGTTCATCCCGGCGGTGTAATAGCCGGTCGAGCCCTTGACGGTCACGTTCAGCGGGCCGTCCAGACCGCAGGCCATGGCGTGGCTGCCGCGCGGGTTGACGATGACATAGGGTTCGTTGACCTGCGCCTTGGCGGCGGCCTGCAGGGTCGTGTTGACCTCGCGCAGCTCGGTCGTGGCCATGTCGAGAGTGGTAGGCATGGATCAGCGCTCCCAGAAATAGACGGTGGCGGGTTCGGGCTCCCAGACGCGGGCGCCTTCGATGCCGGGCAGGTCGGCGAAGGCGCGGTACTCGCTGGCGAAGGCGACGTAATCCTCGGTCTCGGCCATGACGGCGGGTTTGCAGGCGATGGGATCGCGGACCACGCCGAAACCGTTCTTGGTGCCGGTGACGAAGGTGAAGAACCCGTCGAGGTCCTTCAGCGTGCCTTCCAGCGCCTGACCCAGGGTCGCGCCCTCGGCAATGCGGCTGGAGATATAGGCGGCGCCGACCTCGGTGTCGTTCTCGGTCTTGGTGTGGATGCCCTTCTTGGCCAGCTTGCGGCGCATGTCGTTGTGGTTCGACAGCGAGCCATTGTGGACAAGGCACTGGTCCGAGGCGGTCGAGAACGGATGCGCGCCCAGCGTCGTCACCGCGCTTTCGGTGGCCATGCGGGTATGGCCGATGCCGTGGCTGCCGCCCATGGCGCGCAGGCCGAAACGCTCGGCCACATCCTTAGGCAGGCCCACTTCCTTGAAGATCTCCATGCTCTCGCCCACGCCCATGACGCGCAGCTTCCTGTCCTCGAGGAAAGCGAGCGCCGCGGCTTCGGCCTCCAGCGGCAGGGTCAGGACGGCGTGTGTATCGACCACACGGATCGTCACCGGCGCGCCGATGGCGGCGGCAAGCGCGCCTTCCAGCCCGGCGAAATCGCTCTCGGGCGTGTCGGATTGCACGGTGATTTTCAGCTTGCCCTGTTCATCGCCATAGATCGCGATCCCGGCGCTGTCCGGGCCGCGGTCGGTCATGGTGATGAGCATGTCGGTAAGCATGTCGCCAAGCTTCGGGCGCAGGGCGTCCTTCTTCAGGAACAAGCCGACGATCCCACACATGGTATCCTCCATCTGATCGGGGGGCCGCGTCTGCGGCTCTCTGCGACATGCTTATCAGGAAACTTTTTATCTCGACAAGAAACTTTTTCAGGGGAGCCGAAGAAAGTCCTCGGCCTCCCTTGACCCTGCTGCCTGCCGCGCCAGGCGCCAGATTTTCCTGGCTCTGCTCGTTGGATGGGCGGAAATGGAAGGGCCGCGCGGCCCCGGCCGTGACAGGGCGCGCGCATCCGGGCAGGCCCTCCCGGGCGAATCGCACCAAGGCGACTCGCTCACCACCGGCCGACCTGTTGGCGAACGGGCGCGCCACCCTGCCATTTTCGGGGCAGAAGTCGGACCATTCCGGGCGGCATCTGCAAAGTCTTTGAAACTGGTTCAAAAACTTTGCATCATGGGAATGATGGGGATTGCCGGGCGGATCACTGGAAATGTCGCGCGATTGACCGTAGTGCTGAAGAGAGATGTCCAGATGACCAAAGGCGTGAGGCCGGAAACCGTGTCGAAGCTGACGCAAGATCCGCACAGCGTGCGCGAAGAGCGCGAGAAGATCCTCGAGGTCGCTATCGGCCGCGAGGTCCGCAATTACCGCAAGCAGCAGAACATCACCGTCGCCGAATTGTCGAAGCTGACCGACCTGTCCATCGGCATGCTGTCGAAGATCGAGAACGGCAATACCTCGCCCTCGCTGACCACGCTGCAGACGCTGGCCAATGCGCTGTCGGTGCCGCTGACCGCCTTCTTCAAGGGCTACGAGGAACGGCGCCAGGCCGTCCATACCAAGGCCGGCCGCGGGGTCGAGATCGAGCGGGCGGGCACGCGGGCCGGGCACCAGTACAAACTGCTGGGCCATATCGGCTCCAATTCCAGCGGGGTGATCGTCGAGCCCTATCTGATCCAGCTCACCTCGGAATCCGACACGTTCAAGACCTTCCAGCACGAAGGGATCGAGATGATCTACATGCTGGAGGGCAAGGTCGATTACCGCCACGGTTCGGACATGTTCCCGCTGGAGCCGGGCGACACGCTGTTCTTCGACGCCGACGCGCCGCATGGGCCCGAACGGCTGGTGCAACTGCCCGCGCGCTATCTGTCGATCATCAGCTACCCGCGCGAGAAGTAGGGCCCCCGGCGCGCGGGGGCCGTTGGTCATTTCTGCAGGGGCGGTTCTGTCTCCAGATCCGCCCAGACCCCCGGCGAGGTCGGCAGACCGTCGTCATAGCGGCTGAGGTAGTCGATCATCAGCGGGCGATTGGCGATGAAGCCCTTGTAGGTCGCCAGCTCCTCGGGCAGGTCGCGGATCACCCGGTGCAGGCGGCGGCCCCATTTCGGCACCGTCACGATGTCCTGAAAGGCGATCAGGTAGCAGCGGATCGGGAAGACCAGCGCATTCGAGCGCGGCAGGCGGTAAAAGGTCTGCAATTCGACCCTCAGATGCTGCTTGGCGCCGATGTTCTCGGCCGTGAGTTCGGTCTTCTGGATGCCCCATTTGTGGTAATTCTCGGGGCTGGTATCCAGCAGCGGATTGACCGTCATGGTCCAGTTCAGCCGCCGCGCCGGGGCGCCCTGCTGCACGTTCATCAGGAACTTCAGCGCGCGTTTGAAGATCCCCATCTCATGCGCCAAGGGCACCGGCGCGTGCCATTCGAAGAAGTTCATGCCGATGTCGAAATCGAGCGACCAGTCGGCCTGCGTCGTCACCATCCCGGCGTCCATCCACAGATTGTCGTCGCGCTGGTCCAGGACGGCGAAATCGCCCTGCGTCTGGCGGGTGATGTATTCGAGCGGCCCATAGGGCAGCGTCGTCTCATCCATGAAGGTGAACGTGTCGTCGATGCCGAGGGGCTTGTTCACCCAGCGCCAGCGGTCGCCGTCGCGGTGCAGCTCGAACAGATCCGGGTAATCCTCGGACTTCGACACCATGATGAGTTCCAGCAGGTCCCATCCCGCCAGCGTCATATGCGGCAGCGACTGGCAGCGCAGCGGATCCTCGGCCAGGACCAGCGCCCGGTCGCGCATCTCGGACACATAATGCTCGTCCACGTCGAAACGCTTCTCGAAGACCGAGCCGGCCGGGCCGCCGCGATGCTGCTCCATGTTCACCGAATACATGTAGCTGTCTTCGTGGAACGGGAAGGGGAAGCGCTTGATCGCCCAGGGCGAATTGCGGAAGGAGTAATCGCCGCGGAAGGTCTCGTCGTTGAACTGGATGGTCATTCGGGTCTCCCTATCGGTCCAGGACCAGCGTCGGACCGACGAAGCGGCTGACGCAGGGCATGATCTTCTTGCCGCTGGCGCGCTGATCGTCTTCCAGCCAATGGTCGCGGTGAATGAAGCTGCCGTCATGCTCGACGACATCGGTTTCGCATTGGCCACAGGCCCCGCCCCGACACAGGAACGGCGCATCGACGCCGCAGCGTTCCATGGCTTCCAGCAGGCTCTCGTTCTCGCCCACGGTGATGGTCATGTCGGACTTGCAAAGCCGCACCTCGAAAGGGGTACCGGGCTGCGGCGCGAGGAATTCCTCGGAATGAACGTTGTCTTTCGGCCAGCCGTGCTCGGTGGCGGTGCGGTGCACCCAATCGATCATGCCCTTGGGGCCGCAGACATAGACATGCGTGCCAAGCGGCTGGCCGTCGAGCAGATCGGCCAGCGGGATCGCCTGCTTCCGGTCGTCGTGATAGACGCGGACCTTGCCCGGATGCCGGGCAGTCAGCGCGTCCGCATAGCTGCCGAGGGCGGCGTTGCGGACGGAATAATGCAGCTCCCACCGCGCGCCCAGCCGCTCCAGCTGCGCAATCATGGCGAGGAAGGGCGTGATGCCGATTCCGCCCGCCAGAAACACATGCTTGCGCCCGCGCAAATCGACCGGGAACAGGTTGACCGGATAGGTGATCGTCATCCGGTCGCCCGGCTTCACCTGCCGGTGCATGTAGAGCGAGCCACCCCGGCCCTGATCGTCGCGGCGCACCGAAATGGCATAGAGGCTGGGATCGGCAGGGTCGGACATCAGCGAATAGGGGTTGAGGCGGGTGCGGCCCTGATCCCGCATCTCGACCACGGTATGCGCCCCGGCCGAGAAGGGCGGGAAGGGCGCGCCATCGGGGCGGCGGAACTCGAACCGGGTGACCAACTCGTTCACTGGGACCACGGCGCTGACGATCACCTCGATCTTCTCGGCGCCGGCCTTGGCCTTCTGGGGGGCGGCGCTCATTTGTACAGCTCCACGGGCTCGGGGATATTGCCGGGATCTTCGGCGTCGATGCAGACGCCCTGGAAGGCGGCGAGCCGGCGCGAATAATGATCCCGCACGAACAGGTTCAGCCCGCAATGCGAGCAGACGAAGGGATCGGTCGTCACATCCTCGGTGATGCCCTTGCAATGGACGCATTGCATCCGCCGGGCGAGCGAGCCGCGATGTTCGGTCTGCACGGCACCATAGGGGATGCCGGCCGCCGCCACCTCGGCCGCGGCGCGACCCATCAGACCCTCGGTCCCGGCCAGATAGACCTGGAGGCCCATATGGGCATCCGACAGGACCCGGCGCAGGCGCGGCAGGGCGGCATCGAAGCTGGGGCCGACATAAAGCTGGGCGGGATTCAGCGCGCGAAGCCGTTCGGTATAGGCCTCACCCGTCGCCCGCGGAATATAGAGGATATGCGCCCTGGCCATCAGCCCGGCATCTTGCGCGGCCAGATCCAGCAGCGCCTCGGCCCCCTCGGCATCGGCGATCATCAGATGCGCCTTGCCCGGACGCGGCGCGAGGATGCCATAGACCGGGCGGCTCGCAATGCTCTTGGGAAACTGGATTCTCGACATTGCGGCAGTCTCTCCGTTGTTCAGTCCCTGTTGGTGGTGAGGCGCCGCCCGGAAGCGGCGCCTGCGGCTTTCGCTCAGCCCTTGGCGCTGCGGATCAGCTTGTCCTTGTCGTAGAAGGGCATTTCCTCGGCGGTGCAGGGGATCTCGACCCCGTCCTTGTTGCGCACCGTCATCCGGGTCCCCGGCACCGCGCAATCGACCGGCAAGCGGGCGATGCCGACGCTGTGGTTGTTGAGGGGCGAGCGCATGCCGAAGGTGACGACGCCGACGGGCTTGCCTTCTTTCAGAAGCGTCGCGCCGATATCGGCCTTGGTCATCCCTTCCAGCTTCACGCCGAAGATCTTGAACCGCTCCTTGCCCTTCAGCGCGTAGTGGTTCTCGGCCCCGCGGAAACCGGTCTTGCCCGGCGAGACGGTGAAATCGAGGCCCAGTTCCCACAGCGTGTCGCCACAGGGTTCATTGGCGAAGGGGAAGGTCTCGGAATTGTCGCCCGGGAAGAACAGCAGGTAGCTTTCGGTCCTGAGCAGATCGAGGGTCGAGAACTGCACAGGGCGGATGCCCATCTCCTTGCCATCGGCCAGGATCGCATCCCAGAGCGCGATGGCATGACGCGCTTCGCAGAAGATCTCGTAGCCGCGCTCGCCGGTATAGCCGGTGCGCGAGATCATGACGGGCTTGCCGAAGAGCTTGGTCTGAACGATCCCGAAATAGGCCAGGTCGCGGATCCCCGGCACATGCTTGGCCAGGAAATCGACCGCCACGGGCCCCTGCAGCGACATGTCGTGCAGGTTGTCGTCGAAGATCATCGCGACATTCTTGCCGTAAGCCGCCATGGCCAGCGATTCATGGCCGCTGCCCGCGCCATGCACCACCATCCAATGGTTCACCGACAGCCGGTAGATGACGCAATCGTCGATGAACTTGCCGTCGTCGTTCAGCATGCAGGCATAGACCGCGCGGCCCGGCATGATCTTGTCAACGTTGCGGGTGGTCACGCGGTCGATGACGGCGGCGGCATGCGGTCCAACCAGATGAACCTTTTTCAGACCAGAGACATCCATCAGACCGGCCTTGGTCCGCACGGCCATGTAATCGGCATCGGCGCGCTCGTCGCTGTGGTCGTAGAACCACGCGGTGCCCATGCCGTTCCAGTCTTCCAGCTCGCCGCCGATCTCGGCATGGCGCTGCGCAAGCGCCGAGGTTCTGTAGATAATCGCCATGTTCTGACCTCCCAGGGCAACGTGTTCCTTTGGCATACGACCGTAAGGTCTTTCAAAAAGCAACACTTTAGTTCACAATTGTTTCCTCATGGGAAATATCAGGATTTGCGAGAGACCCCGGTGGGAGCCGCTGCAAAATCTTGATCATTCTCTGAAAACCGATGCGACCCTGGCCTCCCCGCCCGCCGCACTGGCACCCTCCGACCCTGAGGATAGCGTCCAGAAAATGCATTGGTCCAGACCAATGTTTAAAAATCTGGCAGATTGGTTTGCACCAGAGCGCCCATGGCCATGCCAAATGGGCACCGGGCGAGAATCACCCGATGCCCCGCCGGGCGCAAACCCCACCCTCAGAAGCCGGGATAGACCGGGAATCGGGCGCAGAGCGCCGCGACCTCGGCGCGGACCTTGGCCTCGACCCCGGCATTGCCTTCCTCGCCATGGGCGGCAAGGCCATCGACCACCTCGATGATCCAGTCGGCGATCTGGCGGAACTCGGCCACGCCGAAGCCGCGCGTGGTCCCCGCCGGGCTGCCCAGCCGGATGCCCGAGGTGATGGTCGGCTTCTCGGGATCGAAGGGCACGCCATTCTTGTTGCAGGTGATATGCGCGCGTCCCAGCGCCGCCTCGGTCGCCTTGCCTGTCACCCGCTTGGGCCTGAGGTCCACCAGCACGACATGGGTATCCGTGCCCTTGGTCACGGTATCGAGCCCGCCCTTGATCAGCTGGTCCGACAGCGCCTGGGCATTGGCCACCACTGCCTGGATATAGTCGCGAAATGCCGGTTGCAGCGCCTCGCCGAAAGCCACGGCCTTGGCGGCGACGACATGCATGAGGGGGCCACCCTGAATGCCGGGGAAGATCGCCGAATTGACCTTCTTGGCGATCGCCTCGTCATTCGTCAGGATCATCCCGCCGCGCGGGCCGCGCAGGGTCTTGTGGGTCGTCGTCGTCACCACATGCGCATGCGGGAAGGGCGAGGGATGGGCGCCTGCCGCGACCAGCCCGGCGAAATGCGCCATGTCGACCAGCAGATAGGCCCCCACCCGGTCGGCGATCCGGCGCATGCGGGCAAAGTCGATCTGCCGGGGGATGGCGGAGCCCCCGGCGATGATCAGCCGGGGCTTGTGCTGCATGGCCAGAACCTCGGCCTGGTCGTAATCGAGCCGGTTGTCATGCCGTCGCACCCCGTATTGCACCGCGTTGAACCACTTGCCCGATTGGTTCGGCGCCGCGCCATGCGTCAGATGCCCGCCCGCATCCAGGCTCATGCCCAGGATCGTGTCGCCCGGTTTCAACAACGCGTTGAACACGCCCTGATTGGCCTGGCTGCCGGAATGGGGCTGCACATTGGCGAAGGCGCAGCCGAAGAGCTGGCAGGCGCGCTCGATGGCCAGAACCTCGGCCTTGTCCACCCAGTCGCAGCCGCCGTAATAGCGCCGCCCGGGATAGCCCTCGGCGTATTTGTTGGTCATCACGCTGCCCTGCGCCTCCAGCACCGCGCGGCTGACGATGTTCTCGCTGGCGATGAGTTCGATCTCGTCGCGCTGGCGGGCCAGTTCGCCGGTGATGGCGGCCTGCAGGTCGGGGTCGCTGGTGGCGAGCCGGTCGGTGAAGAAGCCGGGCATCTTGTGGGGGGCGTTCATTCGTATTCTCCCTGTCGTTTGGTCAGCCGGTCCAGCCCAGACCGGCGGCGATGCAGTTCATGGATTGCATGAGGTGGATGCGGGTCTCGACCGCCTCGCCCCCTTCGGCACGCAACCGCGCCAAAAGCGCGACCTGCGCCGCATGGGCGGCACGCAGCGCAGCCTCGTTCCTGGCGTGGCGTGCCTGGAACCGGGGGAAACGCGCGGCGAAGGGCTGGCCGGTGAGCCGACCGATCATGGCGCGGGTCCGGTCATGCTCGGCACCGATCCGGGCGAAGATCCGCTCGGCCGCGGCGCGGTCGCCGACCAGCCCGGCATAGGGCTCGGCCAGATCGAGACGGGCGAGGGCCAGGGATTTCTCCACCTCATCGACCGCCAACCGGAAGAGCGGCATCTGCGCGAACATCCGTTCCAGCAGCGCCTCGCCGCCCGCGCCGCGCACCTGACAAAAGGTCTCCAGCGCGCTGCCGAAGCCGTACCAGCTGCTGATCATGTGGCGGTTCTGGGTCCAGGCAAAGACCCAGGGGATAGCGCGCAGGTCGTCCAGGCTGGTTGCCCCCGACCGCCGCGCCGGACGCGATCCGATCTTAAGAAGAGCCAGCTCCTCCACCGGGCTGCCTTCGGTGAAATAGCCGATGAAGCCGGGATCGGCGATCAGTCCCTGATAGGCGGTCTGACTGAGGCTGGACAGCGCCTCCATCGCGTCGTCCGTTTCAGGGTCCACGGTCTCGAACGGGGGTTCGGCGCTGTGGCGCAGGACGGAAGAGGCCAGCAATTCCAGCTGCGCCGCGGCCGTGCCGGGGTTGCCGTATTTCGCGGTAACCGTCTCGCCCTGTTCGGTGAGCCTGAGCGCGCCTTCCAGCGTGCCCGCCGGCTGCGCCGCGATGGCCCGTCCGGTCGGCGCCCCGCCCCGGCTGACCGAACCGCCCCGCCCGTGGAAAAACACCGGCCGCGCCCCGCGCTTGCCCAGCTGCCGCATCAGCGCCCGCTGCGCCCGGTCCAGCGACCAGATCGAGGTCAGGAACCCCCCGTCCTTGTTGCTGTCGGAATAGCCCAGCATGATCTCGACCCGGCCTGAGGCATTGCGCAGGCTGCGCGCGGCCAGCGGCACGGCCATCACCTCGTCCATGATCCGTGGCGCGGCGCGCAGATCCTCGATCGTCTCGAAGAGGGGGACGAGTTTCAACGCCAGCCGCTCGGCCCCGAAGCCCGCGTAGCGCGCCAGCAGATAGACGGCGAGCAAATCGTCGGCCGAGCGGGTCATCGACAGAATGAAGGGCCCCAGCGCCTGCGGATCGGGGCCGGCGAGGGTCTTGCGCATCAGATGCAGCAGGCGGATCGTCTCGGCCGCTTCCGCCCCCAGCCGCCCGATGTCGAGGAACGGCAGCGACGGCGAGCCCAGTTCGCGGCGCAGCCTTTCGGACCAGCCGGGCGAGCCGGTTGCCGGGGCGCCGCCGTGAAGCACCCAGATTTCGGCCAGCGTCCGGGTGATGACGGCCGAGTTCTGCCGGATATCGAGGGTATGGGCGCGCAGCCCAAAGACCTCGACCTGCCAGCGGAGGGGCCGGATCAGCTCCTCCGCCACCAGCCCGGCGCCCGCCGCACCCAGCGCCGCCTCAATCGCGCGCAGATCGTCGGTCAGATCCTGCACCGAGGCATAGCGCCCCGCCGCCAGCGCCTGCCGCAGCGCGCTTGCCGCCTGACGGAACAACTCGTCGGGGTTGCGCGCGGCGCAGGCCAGCGGATCGTCGGCCCGCCGCGCGACCAGGGCCTGCAGCCGCACCCGGTGCGGACCGGGCAGCGCGGCGCGGTAATCGGAGAGGCTGAGTTGCGGAATGATCCCATCCAGCGCCTGGACATAAAGGGCGCGGATCGTCGTCTGCGCGCGCTCCAGCGCCAATGCGGTCGCGCGGGCGGTGACATTGGGGTTGCCGTCCCGGTCGCCGCCGATCCAGGAATGGAAGCGCAGGCAGCAGGCATCGCGCTGCAGGGGCCCCAGCGCCGCGCCCACCGCAACGAGGTAGCGCTCAAACAGGCGCGGCACGGCCTCGAACAGGCTGTTGCGATAGAATTGCAGGCCCCAGTCGATCTCGGCCTCCAGCGTCGGCCGTTCCAGCCGCAATTCGCCGGTGGTCCAGAGGAGGTCCACCTCCATCTCCAGCCGCCGCTCCATCCGCGCCACCTCGTGCGGGGACCAGCGTTGCGACTCGAAACCGACCAGCGCCCGATAGATGCGGCGATGAATCTCCATCACCGTGACGCGCTTGGCCTCGGTCGGATGGGCGGTGATCGTCGGCCCGACCGACAGCCGCCCCTCGTCCAGCAGCGCCCGGATCGCGGCGCGGCGCTCGGGCACGGCCTCGATGGCGGCGCGGAACGTGCCCGGGGACAGGCGGCCCTGCTTTTCGGTCTCGCGCAGGGCGCGCATCGCCTGCAATTCATCGAGGATCTGTTGCAGGTGGAACCAGATGGTGACCGCCTGCAGATGCTCGGCCAGATCGCCCGAGGCCCAATCCTGCGCCGCGGGGTCGAGCCCGGGCGCGCGGCGGGACAGCACCCGCGCCCAGACCCTGCGCACAAGCTGGGCGGTGCGGGCGGCGTGGTCGCCCTGCGCCGGGAGGGGAGCCGCGCTTTCCATCACGCCACCCGGTCGCGGGGCTCGCGCCCGTCAAAGAAATCGCTGAGGTTTTCCAGCACGCGGAACCCCATCGCCTCGCGCGTTTCGCGTGTGGCGCTGCCCAGATGCGGCAGCAACACCAGGTTGTCGCAGTCCAGAAGCACCGGCGCCACCCGCGGCTCGCCGTCATAGACATCGAGCCCGGCGCCACCGATCAGGTTGTACATCAGGGCCTGCGCCAGCGCGTGTTCGTTGATCACCTCGCCCCGGGCGGTGTTGATGAGGAAGGCGTCGGGCTTCATCAGGTCCAGCCTGCGCCCGTCGATCAGGTGCCGGTTCCCTGCCCCGCCAGGACAATTGAGCGAGACAAAATCGCAGCGCGGCAGCAGCGCGTCGAGGCTGTCGACCTGCTCGGCCCCGTAGCGCGCAAGCACCTCGGCCGGCACGGGCGAGCGGTTCTGGACCAGAACTGTCATCCCGAAGCCATGATGCGCGCGCTGCGCCATCGCCTGACCGATCCGGCCGAAGCCGACGATTCCCAGCACCTTGCCCGAGACCTTGGCGCCGACCAGATGCGTCGGCCGCCAGCCGGTCCATTGCCCGGCCCTCAGCTCGCGCTCGCCTTCGGCCGCCCGGCGGGCGACCATCAACATCAGGGTCATGGCAATGTCGGCCGTGCAATCGGACAGCACATCAGGCGTGTTCGTCACCGCGATCCCCAGGGCCCGGGCGCTGGCGGTGTCGATATGGCTGAAGCCCACGCCGTAATTGGCCAGAAGCCTCGTGCGGGGCCGGGCGACGGTCAGCGACTCCGCGCCCAGACCATCGGTCACGGTGGGCAGGATCGCGTCGAAATCCGCCAGCGCCTGGCGGAAATCCTGCGGCGCGAGGGGGGTGTCGGCGGTGTTGAACACCGCCTCGAACCGCTCGGCAAGCGCGGCTTCGACCGCCGCGGGCCAGCGCCGCGTGACCAGCACGCGGGGCTTACGGCCGATGATCGCGGGCGCGTTCATCACGCAGCCTTTGCCATGACGCGGGCGATGGTGTCGCCGATCACCGCGGGGTTGGGCGCAACCGTCACCCCGGCCGCGGTCAGGATCTCGACCTTTTCCGAGGCGCTTTCGCCGAAGGCCGAGATGATGGCCCCGGCGTGACCCATGGTCCGCCCCTTCGGCGCGGTCAGGCCCGCGACATAGGCGATGACCGGCTTCGTCACATGGTCGCGGATATAGGCCGCGGCCTCGGCTTCCTGCGGGCCGCCGATCTCGCCGATCATGCAGATCACCTGCGTGTCGTCGTCGTTCTGGAAATGCTGGATGATGTCGCGGAAGGAAGAGCCGTTGATCGGATCGCCGCCGATTCCGACCGAGGTGGACACGCCGATCCCATGCGCCTTGAGCTGCGCCGCGGCCTCGTACCCCAGCGTGCCCGAACGGCCGATGATCCCCACCGGACCCGGCAGATAGATATGCCCCGGCATGATCCCCAGCAGCGCCTTGCCCGGGCTGATCGTGCCCGCGCAGTTCGGGCCGGTCAGGACCATGCGGCGTTCCTTGGGATAGCGGTACATGTAGCGCTTCACGCGGATCATGTCCTGCGCCGGGATGCCGTCGGTGATGCAGACGCAATAGCGGATGCCGGCATCCGCGGCCTCCATGATGCTGTCGGCGGCGAAGGGCGGCGGCACGAAGACGAGGCTCGCCTCGGCGCCCGTTTCGGCAACCGCTTCCTCAACCGTGTCGAAAACCGGTAGCCCGTCGACCAGCTGGCCGCCCTTGCCGGGCACCACGCCGCCGACCACGCGGGTTCCGTAATTCAGCATGTCGTTGGTGTGAAAGCGCGCCATCTTGCCGGTGATGCCCTGCACGATCACGCGGGTGCTTTCGTCGATGAAGATGCTCATTTCACGGCCCTCATTCTGGTGTCCTGGCTCAGGTCGTTCTTCCACGCGCCGACGGCGCGCTCGGCGGCTTCCATCAGCGTATTGGCGCGGATCAGCGGCAGGCCGGATTCAGCGAGGATCTTCTGCCCCGCCTCGACATTGGTTCCGGCCAGTCGCACGATCACCGGCACATCCACCTGCACCTCGCGCAGGGCCTGGATCACGCCCTCGGCCACCCAGTCGCAGCGGTTGATGCCGGCGAAGATATTGACCAGCACCGCCTGCACGTTGCTGTCCGACATCACCAGCCGAAAGGCCTTGGCCACCCGCTCGGGCGTGGCGCCGCCGCCGATATCCAGGAAGTTCGCGGGCTCGCCACCCGCCAGCTTGATCGTGTCCATGGTCGCCATGGCCAGACCCGCACCATTGACGATGCAGCCGATATTGCCGTCGAGGCCGACATAGCTGAGCCCCCGGTCGGCGGCGCGGCTTTCGCGCGGGTCTTCCTGGCTCTTGTCGCGCAGCTCGCTGATCTGGGGATGGCGGAAGAGCGCGTTGTCGTCGAAGGTCATCTTGGCATCGAGCGCCAGGATCCGGTTGTCGCCCGTCACCACCAGCGGGTTGATCTCGACCATGGTCGCGTCATAGTCGCGGAAGGCGCGGTAGCAGCCCTGCAGCGTGCGCACCATCCGCTGGGTCAGCGCCGGGTCGATCCCCAGCTTGAAGGCGATCTGACGGCACTGGAAATCCTGAAGGCCGACCGCGGGCTCGACCGTGGCCCTGACGATGCTGTCGGGCTTCTGGGCCGAGATTTCCTCGATCTCCATCCCGCCCTCGGCCGAGGCCACGATCATCACCCGTTGCGAGGTGCGGTCCAGCACCAGCCCCAGATAGATCTCGCGCTCGATCGGTACGGCGCCCTCGACATAGACGCGGTAGATGCCCTTGCCCTCGGGCCCGGTCTGATGGGTGACCAGCTTGCGGCCGAAGAGCGCCTCGCAGGTCTTCTGGATCTCCTGATCCGAGGAGCAGACCTTCACGCCCCCCGCCTTGCCGCGTCCACCCGCGTGGACCTGCGCCTTCACCACCCAGCGCTCGCCGCCGATCTCGCGGGCGCGATAGGCCGCCTGTTCGGGGCTATAGGCCAGCGCCCCCGGGGGAATGTCCACGCCGAAACTGGCGAGGATTTCCTTGGCCTGATATTCATGGATGTCCATTCGTCTCTCCTCCTCGAACGGGCGTGCTTATTCGGCGGCCAGGGCACCGGCGAAATGCCGGTCCAGCACGGCATCGACGGCTTTCTGGTCGAACTCCCCGCCCAGATCGCGGATCGCTTGGCCGAAGCGGGTCACGATATCGGTGATGGCAGCGGGGCTCAGCAGGTTCAGGATGCCGATCCGCACCTGCACCGGGGAGGAAAGCGTCGGCCAGATGCCGAAATCCTGCGCCCGGCAGTTCTGCACCAGCTCCATCTCACGCCCGGCCAGCGCTTGCGGCAGGTTCAGCACCACCAGCGAGGTCATGGTGGAGGTGACCTCGCAGCCCATGGCCTGCACGGCCTCGCGCAGCGCCGCCTCGTGGTGGGCATAGGCGCGGGCGCGGTTGCCGAGACCCTGTTGCAGCGTGATGCGCAAAGCCTCGTGGAAGGCGGCAACGGCATAGGCGGAATGGGTGCGGTGATAGGTCCCCTTCTCGACATCCTTGCCGTCGAGGATTCCCCAATGCCGCGCCTCCAGCACCGGGTTGTGCACGAAGGTCCGGGTGCCGGTCTTGCGCAATTCGGCGATGTAGCGGTCGGTGAACGAGACGGGCGCATAGGTCAGCGGCAGGCAGCAGATGCCCTTCTGCGGACACGAGGCCCAGCCATGGACGCCCGGGTATTCGTCGATGCGGAAGTCGGCGACACCCAGGGACGAGACGGCATCGACCAGCCCCATGACCCCGTACCGCACGCAAGCATCCGAGAAGCCGCGCAGGTCGTTGATCCGGCCCGATCCGGTCTCCCAATGCGCCATCACCGCCCATTTCGGCTTGTGCCTGGCCAGCGCCGCCTGAGCGATCTCGGCGGTGACGGACTGGCCATGCGGCACGTCGATCACGGTGACCGAGGCGGGCTTGGGGTCGAAGGGCGCGGCGGCCAGTTCCTCGGCGGTGGCGACCTTCATCCGCACGGTCAGCCCGTCGATGCCCGAGAAAGTGCCGTTGTTGAAGACGACCACGCTGTCGCCCGGCATCACCGCGCTGAACATCACATCGAGCCCGCTCCAGCCGGTGCCGGCGACGCCGAAGGTGTGCACGTTCTTCGTGCCCCAGACCTGCCGCAGCATCTGCTTGGCCTCGACCATGCCGCGCAGCACGTCGGCGTGCATGTGGTCGGCGATGCCGGCCCCGGCATAGGCGGCCAGCACCCGGGCGTCGGTGTTCCCCGGTCCCGGACCTGCGGCGAGGGTGGCGGGGATGTGCAGCGGCGGGAAGATCGTGGTCGCGGTCATGGTGCCTCCGGGAATTGCTCAGATCATTCCCTTAAGGAAATAAAATTTCTTGCTGAGGCTGAAAACACCGGTCTATCCTGCAAACGGGCAGCTAAAGGAACGGGGGAAAACCTACCCGTTCGGGTAAGTATTCCGGCGTATACCGAAACATCCCCCGCCCGAATGGGTAGTTTCTTAGAAATCAGGGAGGATTTTCAAATGCTTGTTCAAAAGGGACCGCAGATCGACATCATGCTGGCGGATGGCAATCCGCTGGTCCTGTCCGCCATGTCCGAGGCGTTCGAGCGCCATCCCCGATTCTCGCTGGTCGCCACCAGCGCCACGGCCGAGGGGTTTCTGGGCACGGTGATGCGGGTCCCGGTGAAGATCGGGGTGATCGACTGGAACCTGCCGGTTCTGGGCGGCGAGAAGCTGGTCGAGGTGCTGCGCGCGCAGGAAAACGCGCCCCGGCTGGTGGTCTATGGCCGCGACGGCAGCGACGTACCGCGCAAGGCGATGGCGGCGGGGGCGGCGGCCTTTGCCCCTCGCTCCGCCCCGATCGAAACGCTGATCCAGACCTGCCTCGACGTGGCGGCGGGGAAGATGGTGTTTCCCTTCCTGGACGTGCGGCAGCTGCGTGACGATCCGATCGCCAGCCTGTCGCGCAAGGAACGCGGCCTGCTGGAGGCGCTGGCAACCGGCCTCACCAACCGCGAGCTGGCCACGCGGCAGGGGATTTCGACCAACACGGTCAAGTTCCATCTGTCCAACATCTTCGACAAATTGTCGGTGAAGAACCGCGCCCAGGCCATCGCGTATTTTTATTCCGCCCGCAGCCGGTCGGACGATGGATGAGGCATGAATCTATCACCTGTTGGGAAATTAATTTTCTTGACAGGCAAATATTTTTCGCAAATCCCAAAAGGACGTCCCCCCTGAGTCGTCAACGAAAGGATCTTGCGCATGTCGTTCCATCTGGTCGAACAAGCCCCCGCCCGCCTCAACCGCTCGGAGCTCGCCGTGCCCGGGTCGCAACCGCAAATGTTTGAAAAGGCCGCGCAATCCGAGGTGGATGTGATCTTCCTCGACCTCGAGGACGCGGTCGCCCCCGATAAGAAGGCACAGGCACGCAAGAACATCATCAAGGCCCTGAACGAGATCGACTGGGGCACGAAAACCATGTCGATCCGCATCAACGGGCTGGACACGCATTACATGTACCGCGACGTGGTGGATGTGGTCGAACAGGCCGGCGAGCGGCTGGATCTGATCATGGTGCCGAAGGTCGGGACCGCGGCCGATGTCTATGCCGTCGACATGCTGGTCACCCAGATCGAGGATGCGAAGGGCTACAAGAAGCGCATCGGCTTCGAGCATATCATCGAGACCGCGCTCGGCATGCAGAACGTGTCCGAGATCGCCGCCGCCTCGAAACGTAACGAGAGCCTGCATTTCGGCGTCGCCGATTACGCCGCCTCGACCCGCGCGCGGACCACGATCATCGGCGGCGTGAACCCCGATTATTCGGTGCTGACCGACCCCCTGGCGGACGGCAGTCGCGCCACCCATTGGGGCGATATGTGGCATTACGCGCTGGCCCGCATGGTCGTCGCCGCCCGTGCCAACGGGCTCCGTCCGATTGACGGCCCGTTCGGCGATTTCCAGGACCCCGAGGGCTATCGCGCCGCCGCCAAACGCGCCGCGGTGCTGGGCTGCGAGGGGAAATGGGCGATCCATCCCAGCCAGATCGCGCTCGCCAACGAGGTGATGAGTCCGTCCGAGGCCGAGGTGACCAAGGCGCAGCGCATCCTCGCCGCCATGGCCGAGGCCGAAGCCGCGGGCAAGGGAGCGGTGTCGCTGGACGGGCGGCTGATCGACTATGCCTCGATCCGGCAGGCCGAGGTACTGGTGGAGAAAGCCCGCCAGATCGCCGGTGCGTGACCGCATCGCCGCGCTGAAGGAGGCGGCGCGCGCCGGGTTCGAGGCGGCCGTACGCCGCGCCGATCCCGGCCGCGCGCTGGCCCGTTGCCTGGCGCAGCAGGGCCTGCCCCGGCCGGGACCGGGCGGGCGGTTCCTGGTGGTCGCGGTGGGCAAGGCCGCCCCCGCGATGACCCGCGCCCTGTTGCCGCAGCTGACCGGCGCGGTCGAGGCGATCTGCGTCACCCAGGCCGGCAACGCGGAGGAGGCCGGCACCGCCCGCGTCTTCCGCGCCGGTCATCCGGTGCCCGACCAGACAGGCGCGGAGGCCGCGCAGGCGGTGATCGCGCTGCTGGAGGGGGCGGGGCCGGACGACCGCGTGATCGCCCTCATCTCGGGCGGGGGGTCCGCCCTGCTACCCGCCCCACCGCCGGGGATTTCCCTGGCCGACAAGCAGGCCCTGAACGCGGCGCTTCTGGCCAGCGGGCTGGACATCGTGACGATGAATCTGGTCCGCCAGCAGGTCTCGCAGCTGAAGGGCGGCGGTTTTCTGCGGCTGGCGTCCCCGGCGCCGGTCACCGCCTTCATCCTCTCGGACGTGGTGGGCGACGATCTGCGGGCGATCGCCAGCGGCCCGACCGTCGCCCCCCTTGGCAGCCGGGCCGAGGCGCAGGCGATCCTGCAAGGCGCGGGCCTCTGGGACGCGCTGCCCGCCCCGATCCGCAGGCATCTGCAAGCGCCAGAGGACCGCACCCCCCTGCCCCCGGCCGACAACCATCTGATCGGCGGCAATGCCCAGAGCGTCGAGGCCGCCGCCCGGAGTCTCGCCCGGGACTTTCCGGTCATCGCCGACGCCCTGCCCCTGACCGGCGACGTGACCGAGGCCGCCGCGCGGATTTTCTCCGCGTTGCAACAACATCGCGGGCACGAGGGGCCGCTGGCGCTGGTCTGGGGCGGCGAGACGACGGTGCGGCTGACCGGCCACGGGCTGGGCGGCCGCAATCAGGAACTGGCGTTGCGGGTCGCGGCGCTGGCCGATGCCCGCCCGCTGGCGCGGCCCTGGGTGTTCCTCTCGGGCGGGACCGACGGTCGGGACGGGCCGACCGAGGCCGCGGGGGCGATCACCGACCAGAACTCCCTGCCCCGCCTGCGCAGGGTCGGTGCCGACCCTGAGGCGCTGCTGGCCAACAACGACAGTCACCGGGCGCTGGCCCTCTCGCGCGACCTGCTGCTGACCGGGGCGACAGGGACCAATGTGGCCGATGTGCAGATCCTGCTTCTGGGCTAACCCTCGCCCACCCGCCAGTCGGGCAGATCGTTGACCAGCACATGCGCTGCCCGCCTCAGGGTCGCGCGCAGCCTTTCGACCACTTCCCCCTCCATCCCGCAATCGCGCAGCGCCGCGTCGAAGGTGGCGAGCCAGAGTTCGGCATCCGCGGTGCGGATCGGGATATGCGCGTGGATCTCGCGCAGGTTCATATGGCCGTGCCGCTCGCGGTAATAGGCCCGGCCGCCCAGGAAGCCGCAGAGGAATTCGAACTGGGCCTGCCGCGTGTGCGACAGGCCATGCCCGCGAAAATGCAGGCGGTGCAGGGAATGGACCGCAGGGTCCGCCTCCATCCGGTCGTAGAACCGGGTGACGAGGCGGTGCAAGGCCTCCTCGCCCCCCAAGGCATCGAGCGGGGTCACGACCGCGGACGGGTCTTCTGCGGATCGTAATGCGCGAAGGGCACGACGCGCGCAGGCAGGCGCTTCTGCTGACCGTCGAGCTTGCCGATCTCGACCTCCGTCCCCTCGGCGGCATGCGCAACGTCGAGCCGCGCCAGCGCGATGTTCTTGCCCAGCAGCGGCGAGCGCATGGAGGACGTGACCTCGCCGATCTGCGCCCGGCCGATATGCACGCAATCTCCATGACCGACCGCGACATTGCTGTCGATGTCGAGGCCGACGAGCTTCCGCGCCGGATGCTCCTTGCGGCGGATCAGCGCGTCGCGGCCAATGAAATCGTCGGGCTTGGTCTTCAGCGGAACGGTGAAGCCGATCCCGGCCTCGAACGGATCGGTCTGGTCGCTGAAATCGTAACCGGCGAAGATGAGGCCCGCCTCGATACGCAGCATGTCCAGCGCCTCCAGCCCCATCGGCGTCAGGCCGTGCGGCTGTCCGGCCTCCCAGACGGCATCGAAGACCGCGCCCGCGTGTTTGGGATGGCAGAAGATCTCGTAGCCCAGCTCACCGGTGTAGCCGGTGCGCGAGACGACGACCGGGATCCCCTCGGCATCGCCGATCCGGGCGGGCGTGAAGCGGAACCAGTCCAGCACCTCGAACCGGGGCTGATGCGGCGCGGTCCAGATCACCTTTTTCAGGATCTCGCGGCTTTCCGGCCCCTGCACGGCGATGTTGTGCTGCATGTCGGTCGAGGCGCGGATCAGCACCTTCAGCCCGAGTTCCGCCGCCTTCTCGCGCAGCCATTCGCCGCCGTAATCCGACCCGCCGATCCAGCGGAAATTGTCCTTGCCCAGCCGGAAGACGGTGCCGTCGTCGATCATGCCGCCATGCAGGTAACACATCGCGGTATAGACCACGCCGCCGACCGGCAGGGTCTTCATGTTGCGGGTGAAGACATATTGGCACAGCGCCTCGCTGTCCGGCCCGGTGATCTCGAACTTCCTGAGCGCGCTCAGGTCCATCACCACCGCTTTCTGGCGGCAGGCGTGGTATTCCTCGATCGCGCCGGCGGTCGCCATGTGGCTGGCCAGCCAATAGCCGTTGTATTCGACGAAGTTCTGGGTGAACCGGGCGAAGCTTTCGTGAAAGCCTGTCTGCTTGGTCATTTTCGGCTCCGAATCGGGCGTCGGGCGATAGGCGATGGCCCGCTGAAAGGTTTCCTTGCCGCTGTAGGTGCGGACATGGATGTCGGTCGGGTTCCAGCCGTTGGCCGGCGAGGTATCGTCCGGGCAGGCGGAACTGACGCAGACCAGATCGGTCAGCGCCCTGAGCAGGACGTAATCGCCGGGCCGCGACCAGGGCTCGTCCGAATACATGACGCCATGCGCGTCGAGCCCGGTGTTGAAGAAGAAGTTGATCGCCATCCAGCCGCGCCGCGCCGTGACCCCATGCGGGGCGAGCGCGGCGTTGAAATTGTCCGAGCAGTTGATGTGCCCGGGATAGCCGATGTCGTCGTAATACTTCGCCGAACAGGCCAGCGCAAAAGCGTCATGGCGCCCGCAGGTGTCCTGCACCACCTCGACCAGCGGCAGCATGTCGTGGTCGTAGTATTTCGCGTGCAGACCCGGCATCGGATAGGCGTGTTCCATCAGCGTGCGCGTGGTCGTCACGTCCAGCGCATGGACCACGCCCTTGTCGAGCTTGCGCGCGGCGAAACACTGGAAATCCGTGCATTGCCGGCCGTCGACGTCGAGGATCTGGATGTAATCGCCCGCCTTGACGAAATAGGCCTCGGCCGTGCTGGAATGCACCCGAATGTCGCTGACCGGCTCCGCCAAGGGATCGGGCAGCTCGAAGCGCGGCGCCTGTTTGATGACCGCGCGGCGCACCATCACGGTGAGGGGCGTGGCGGTATCCTGCGTCTCGAAATCCATGATCCCGCCCGGCGCGGCGATGATCGCCACACCCTCGCGAGTGGCGGTGAAGCTCTCCGCGGTGCCGGCGGGGGTCTGGCTGTCAAAGAGCGTGATCGCCCGCGCCTGCGCCAGCTCGATGCCTCGTGCCTGTAGCCCCAGCCGGAGGCTGCGCAGCGAGGGATCGCCGCTCGTCACCAGCGCCATCAACCCCTTGGGCGCGGCGGTGGCGGGAACGCCCAGGATCCCCGGATCGCTGGCGCCCTTCGGATCGGCGCAGACGATCTCGCAGGGCTGGCCGCCCTCGGTGTTCTGCACCTCCAGCCGGTCGCCCGCTTCCAGGCGGATCAGGATCGCGCCCGAGCCCTCGACGACATAGCGCTCGGTCCCGGGCGGCATCGAGAAGACGCGCGGCTGAATGAGGCCACTGGGCCGCGGCGGGCCCGCCTTCACCGAGGGGTATTTGTCGTCCAGCATGGGATCACCCTTTCGCTTTCGGTTCTCTGGGGCGGTGCGTAGGATGGGCAATATTGCCCATCCTACGGCGTCGGCTCAGGCGGTCAGGCCTTCGGGTTCGGGCAGGCCATTGGCGCGGCAGCAGGCGGTCAATGTGTTCGCCAGAAGGCAGGCGATGGTCATCGGCCCCACCCCGCCCGGCACTGGCGTGATGGCCCCCGCCACCGCCGCGCAACTGTCGAAATCGCAATCGCCGACCAGCGTGGTCTTGCCGTCGCGCTCGATGCGGTTGATGCCGACATCGATGACCGTCGCGCCCGGCTTGATCCAATCGCCCGGCACCATCTCGGGCCGACCCACCGCCGCCACGACGATATCGGCGCCGCGCACCACTGCGGGCAGGTCCTTGGTCCGGCTGTGGGCAATCGTCACCGTGCAGCTGTCGCCGAGCAGCAGCTGCGCCATCGGCTTGCCGACGATGTTGGACCGCCCGAGCACCACAGCATTCAGCCCCGACAGGCTGCCGTGGTGATCGCGCAGCATCATCAGGCAGCCCAAAGGCGTGCAGGGCACCATGGATTTCTGGCCGGTGCCCAGCAGCCCGACGTTCGAAATATGGAACCCGTCCACATCCTTCGCCGGATCGATGGCGTTGATCACCAGATCCTCGTTCAGATGCTTGGGCAGCGGCAGCTGTACCAGAATCCCATGCACCGCCGGATCGGAGTTGAGCCGGGCGATCAGGTCCAGAAGCGCCGCCTCGCTGGTCGTGGGCAGGAGCTTGTGCTCGAACGAGTTCATCCCGGCCTCGACCGTCTGCTTGCCCTTCGAGCGGACATAGACCTGGCTCGCCGGATCCTCGCCCACCAGCACCACGGCCAGGCCGGGGGTGATCCCGTGCTCGGCTTTCAGCCGCGCCACATGCCCGGCCACCTGTTCGCGGATCCGGGCGGCAAAGGCTTTGCCGTCAATGAGTGTCGCCGTCATCGTCAATCCTCGTGTCGCCGCGGGGCCGGCGGATGTCGCCGGCCCCCTTGGTTCAGAACAGGCCCTCGACGAAGCCCTGGTCGTTGATGCGGATGGTTTCGGCGGCGGGGGTTTTGGGGAGGCCGGGCATGGTCATGATCTCGCCGCAGATCGCCACGATGAAGCCGGCGCCGGCCGAG
>Ga0209572_1000425_pt1 | contig 63996 bp, 58 predicted proteins | sample EBPBio232012_DNA_FD_185867 | JGI IMG/M metagenome (GOLD analysis project Ga0209572, IMG submission 185867) | Wastewater treatment Type I Accumulibacter community from EBPR Bioreactor in Madison, WI, USA - Reactor 1_1/23/2012_ DNA (SPAdes)... | ecosystem: Engineered > Bioreactor > EBPR >...
TTGGAAAGTGACACAGGTAAAGATTCGCATTTTTCAATTTGCTCTCTAAAGCCGATTTTGTCCAACATTTGCTTTAAAAACACCATGCCTCCCCAAGGCGTAATCTCTTTATTGGTAAAGGATAGCTCGAATTTCATCGCTTATTTTTTTCTACTGCTACGCAGTTGGATATTAGAATACTAAAATACTCTTTTTTTTCTATTGCGGAATTTGGGTTAAACGTAACTGGTTTTTGAGCTGGTCTGCCAAAATGAGTTCTTCTTCAGAAACTTTGCGGAACATAAAAATAATGTCCTCTAAAGCTACGTTTAAAAGATTGGTTGTATCTGCAGAATTTTCTAATTGGTCTCGGAAATTGAGATTGTCTAAATGTGCTTGAGCTTCTCGCAACAATTGCCCAAGTTTAAAGAAATCTATTTTTTCTAGTAAATCTTCAAAACCGTAAAATCGTATAAGATTGTTGAGCTCTTTTGCATTTCGTAAAGCTTTTACAATTTTGAGCATTTCTTCTCTGGATTGTATTTGGCTAATCTGTTGCTGGAAAATCTCTGCATTTAAGGTATTGAAAGAAAACAACGTTTCTTTAATATCTTGTAGTTCTTGTTCTATTTCTTCTTCAGATTTAAAAAGATTACGGTAATGCTGCATTTCATCTTCTCCGAAATCTTTTTGCAATTCATCAAAATAAGCTTTATTTGTTTTATCAAAAGCAGAGCGAATATCAGCAAAATCTACCACAAAACCGTACCTGAATTTCTTGTAAGGTCTATTCACTCTGGTTAAAGTCTGGAGTAAGTTGTGGTCTTTTACAATTCTACCGAGATAGAGTTTTTTCAATCTTGATGCATCAAAACCCGTCAATAACATATTGTAAACGAATAGAATATCAATTTGCCCTTTTTTAAAATCATCTACTTGGTTTCCTCTAGTGTCTTTATCATTAACATCGTGCAAAATAAGAGCTCCTCTTATTTCATTATTATTGCGGTTTCCGTAAGGTTCCCTTTCCTCTGCTACAACTCTATAATCTGTTTTTTGCTCACCATATAATTCTTGAAAGTAGCCAAACATTTCTTTGGCTTGTTCTGAACTATCACAAACTACCATTGCACCAATATCTTCACCAAACTTAACTCTAGAATTTTTGAAATCATTTAGAATGTAATCAAGCATTGGTCTTGCAAATTTTGGGTGAGCAAAAACATCTTTTTTATTTAAATCTCCCTTCAATATTTCTATCTCATCTAGAATCTCCTTCATTTGCATTTTATAACTGGTGTCTATACCTTCTCTAATTAATTTCAAAGTATAACCATCAGCAATAGACATATTGTAGTAATATTTGTGAATATAATCACCAAATAAGTCTTTAGAATAAAGATTTTTAGTAATTAAAGGCGTTCCTGTTAATCCAATAATAATTGCGTTTTTATCAGAATTAATCAAATTTGATAAAAAACTACCTTTTGGATTATAACTTCTGTGTACTTCATCTAGAAAATAAACCCTTTGAATATTAATGTCATAATCATTAATAGCTTCTGAACTAGATTCTTCAGAAAATTTTTGAATATTAACAACCGTAATTTCATTATTCCCAGAACTGTTGTGCAATGCACTTGCTTTTTTAATATCCGAAACGAATTCTTGTTTAGAATTTACAATATTTACAGATAAACCTCTGTTAATAAATTCAGTTTTTGCTTGCTTCAATAAATCTAATCTATCTACAATAAAATAGAATTTGGGAATGGTGTTCTCTTTTTGAAAATAATCTTGTAGATGTTTAACATTATAATATGCTAAAGCTGTTTTACCACTACCTTGTGTATGCCAAATAATACCTCTTTTATTTCCTTCTTTGATTTTTTGGGCAATTGCTTTAGTAGCAAAAATCTGCGGATATCGCATAATATGCTTTTCTATATTTGGCTTTCCATCTTCATTTGTTTTATGCACATAAACCAAAGCATACTTCAAAATAAATAAAAATCTTTGTTTGCTATAAAGTGAGGTTATAATCCTGTTCGTTGGTGTATTATAACTCTTATTTAGTTCGTATTCTTTAGAATGTTTAATTACACTTAAATTATTGTCTTTAAGAATTGAGTTTTCTAACTCTTCATTAAGATTATTTAATAGGTGATGATAATCAAAAACTTCTTCTTCTCTAAAGAAATTAAATATCGGTTCATTGTAAGACGATGTAGCATAATATGCTCCTTGAATGGTATCAATAGTTTCTTCATCGTATTCCATATTGTTGGAAAAAACCATTAATTGAGTGATGTTAACAAAACGTCTGAATTTTTTATTTTGAAAACGTGTATTTATTCTTTTTCTTTCAGCAATAATTCCTTCTTTATTGTTTGGTTTTTTAACTTCTATAAAAGATAGAGGCAAACCATTGATAAAAATCGTTATATCTGGTCTAAATTCTTCATCACCATTCTTACACGTTAATTCTGTAGTAATATGAAATTTATTGTTGGTAATTTTTTCAAAATCAATGAGTTTCCATTTTGTAGGAACGGTAAGTATTTTGTAAAAGCTTTCGCCTAAATCATCATAATCAAGTTTTAATTCAATTTCTTGAAGAAAGTCATTTAATTCATCATCTGTAATCTCTGGATTTATTTTTTTAATTGAATCTTTAAATACTTCAACAAAAATATTATTTGTATTAACATCAGTGTGTTTATACTTTGGGATATATTCGTATCCCAATCGTGTTAAATGCAAAATTGCAGGAATTTTTACACGAGAATCTTCATTAAAAGCCATACTAAAATTTTATTTTTAACTCTCCATCCAATCCTTTCTCTACAATTTCCGTCAAAGTTTTGATGTTTATACTATTGGTTTCATCGCTCTCAATTCTAGAAATATAACTTCTTTTTTTTCCAACCTTTTGAGCCAGTTGCTCTTGGGTTAGTTTTTTTCTTTTTCGAGCATCTCTTATCAAAATTCCTATTTTCATATTTTTACAACTAAAGTTCAAAGATACTAAATTGTAACTTTTTAGTTGCATTTCACTCTATAAATATCACAACAAAATTATCATATCATTTTATTAAAAAAGTTAGAAACTTCAAAACTATAAATTTGTTTCAACTAAATTTATACTTTATAAAATGTATCTAAGAAACTTTAATCTATTATTATCTTTTTGATTTAACAACCCATTTTTGCTCTTGCTCATTATTTTCCCGATTTCGTGTGCATCCATAAGTATCGTTTACGATTGTTTTGGTGCAATATTATAAAGAGATTCCTCTGTGATGAGGATAAACACGCAATCACAGAGGAATCACACACAAAACACTATGTTTTGTAATTTTTATTAATCAGAGAGAGATTCTTTGATTGTAATTAGTCCTTTTTTGGGATCATCTTTTAAATGACTTTCTATAGTATCTATTTCAACTTCTTTCAATGATTGAGCAAAAACAAGTTTTAGAAAATTGGCGATTTCAATTTGCTGGCTTACTTTAAAATGATTCCATATATTCCAACCGCAGTGATAAAGGTCTATAGTATTAAGTGAGTTTGTTTCAACTAATATTGATCTGAAATATTTTCTTTCCCTGAGTAAGAAGCAACTGCCTCACAAATAAAATCTAAATCTAGGTCTGAAACATACAGCGCAAATTTCTGTTTGGTATAATTGATTGCTATTTGCAATTTTTCTTGGCCTTGTTGTATTTTTTTCTCTTGCTGAGTTTTACTTACTGAATGGATATCTGCAATATTTTCAATTGGAATTTCTAATTTTTCTACTGAGCTAAGTATTTTAGTATGATTTGGATCAGTTTCTTGTTGTTCCACCAACTTCGATTTTGCATTCTTAGAAAATCGCTTTACTGTGCATGTTACTATTGGGTCAAGAATTATATTTAGAATCGCAAAACTTAAAATTGCAAAACCAAAATAAAACCAAAAAACAAGATTGACTGCAAAATCATGCGCTCCCTTATTTATAAAATGATTTCTACCTAAATATCCTATATAAAGACAAAGAAGTAAGACAGGCAAATATTTTAAAATGTTATCAAAATCCTTGATTCTCATTATTATTTGGTAGCAAAACCAAAATAAGACCTAATAAGGCGCACATATTCTGTACTTAACGATCGGTACAAATATGATACAAAATGGGGTAAAAATCAATCAAAAACAAGCAAATAAAAAATGGAAAAAAAAAAAAAAAAATCGCTGTAAATATTACATTTACAGCGATTTAATTATTGTTATTAATTAATACTAATCAATACTTACTTCACCTCCTCAAAATCCGCATCCTGAACATCTTCTGCTGCTCCTGCGTTTCCTGTAGGATTTCCTTGTGCTTGTTCTGCACCTTGCGCTTGTTGTCCTGCTGCGTAAAGTTCTTCTGAAGCCGCCATCCAAGCTGCGTCTAAAGCTTCGGTTTTGGTTTTCGTAGCATCGGCGTCTTTTGCTTCGAAAGCGGTTTTTAATTCTGCAACGGCAGTTTCGATGGATGCTTTTTTGTCAGCTGAAAGTTTGTCGCCAAATTCTTTCAACTGCTTTTCAGTTTGGAAAATCAAACCGTCGGCTTTGTTGAAGAGTTCAACTTCTTCTTTTCTTTTTGCATCGGCAGAAGCATTTTCTTCGGCTTCGCGTTTCATTCTTTCAATTTCAGCGTCAGAAAGTCCTGAACTTGCCTGAATTTTAATCGATTGTTCTTTTCCTGTTCCTTTATCTTTCGCGGAAACGCTCAAAATACCGTTTGCGTCGATATCGAAAGTTACCTCGATCTGTGGAACGCCTCTTGGAGCCGGTGGAATGTCGGTTAAATCAAATCTTCCGATTTCTTTATTGTCATTAAACATTGGTCTTTCTCCTTGTCCAACTCTAATGGAAACTGCAGGCTGATTGTCGCTTGCTGTGGAGTAAACTTCAGACTTTTTGGTAGGAATAGTGGTGTTTGCTTCAATTAATTTCGTGAAAACAGAACCATAAGTTTCAATACCCAATGAAAGTGGTGTAACGTCTAATAAAAGAACGTCTTTCACATCACCGGTTAAAACTCCCCCCTGAATTGCGGCACCAATAGCCACAACTTCGTCAGGATTTACGCCTTTTGACGGTTTTTTACCGAAGAATTTTTCAACCTGTTCTTGGATGATTGGAATTCTTGTAGAACCACCCACTAAAATTACCTCATCAATGTCAGAAGTTTGCAAACCTGCATCAGATAACGCTTTTTTACAAGGCTCCATTGAACGTCTTACCAAATCTTCGGAAAGTTGCTCAAATTTCGCTCTCGTCAACGTTTTCACCAAGTGTTTTGGACCTGTCGCAGTCGCTGTGATATAAGGAAGGTTGATTTCTGTCTGCGTAGTTGCAGAAAGTTCAATTTTTGCTTTTTCAGCCGCTTCTTTCAAACGCTGAAGTGCGATTGGATCCGCTTTCAAATCTACGCCTTCTTCATTTTTAAATTCGTCAACCAACCAGTTGATAATTACATCGTCAAAATCGTCACCTCCTAAATGTGTGTCACCATTTGTAGACAAAACTTCGAAAACACCGTCACCCAAATCAAGGATTGAGATGTCAAAAGTTCCACCACCTAAATCGTACACCGCGATTTTTTGGTCTTTATGTCCTTTATCCAAACCATAAGCCAATGCTGCCGCCGTTGGTTCGTTGATAATTCTTTCAACTTTCAAACCTGCGATTTCTCCGGCTTCTTTGGTGGCTTGTCTTTGGCTGTCGTTGAAGTAAGCTGGAACTGTAATTACCGCTCTTGTTACTTCCTGACCAAGATAATCTTCTGCCGTTTTTTTCATTTTTTGCAAAATCATTGCAGAAATTTCTTGCGGCGTGTATTCTCTGTCGTCAATTTTAACTTTTACCGTATCGTTCGGTCCGGAAACTACTTTGTAGGCTACTCTTCCGATTTCAGAAGCATCGTCTTTAAAGTGCGTTCCAATAAATCTTTTGATAGAATATACCGTATTTTGAGGATTGGTTACCGCCTGTCTTTTTGCAGGATCTCCTACCAATCTTTCTCCGTCTTTCGTGAATGCCACAACAGATGGCGTTGTTCTTTTACCTTCCGCGTTAGGAATTACAACAGGGTCTTTACCCTCCATTACGGCAACACAAGAGTTGGTCGTACCTAAGTCGATTCCAATTATTTTACTCATAATATTTATATTTTTTAATTTTAATTTTAAGATTTGCTATTCCTTTCTCCAATTTTATACCAAGGAAATTTTTGTGACAAATTGACATTTTTTTTGATTTTTAGAATTAGTAAATCAAACCATTCATATTATCATAAATCAAAGCATTCTGGTTTTTATTTAAATTATCAATAATTACTTGTAAATTAATATACAAAATCAATATACAATATAATAAAATATTAAAAACTTTATATTATTTTTACATTAATTTTAAAAAATTTTATCCATGAAAACAAAACTATTTTCTTTAATGGCTTTATTGCCAATGATCACATTTGCACAATACAACAACGGTGGCTTAAGTACGGGCGTAACTTCTAACAATGGTACAGCCGCACCCGCTGGTTACACATGGTCTGAAGTACAAAACAATACAGGCAACACTACCGAATCTAATACTACCGCAGGTGTAGGTTGCCAAAAAGTTGGAACAAGTACCAATTTCTGTGCGGACGATTTTATTATTCCTGCAGGACAAAGTTGGACAATAAGCTCCATTGAACTTTTCGGATACCAAACAGGTTATGCCGGCACAACAAGCCCATTTACGGGGGTTACTTTAAACATTTTTTCTTCTAATCCTTCGACTGCAGGAGCGGTTAGTGTTTTTGGGGACGATACCACCAATCGATTTGCATCAAGTAGTGATGGTATGATGTATCGAATTTTCAATTCCAGTGTACCTGCTCCCGGTAGCGCAGTAGGAACGACGAGAAGAATTTGGAAAGTGGTAGGTGCCGCTTCAAAAACTCTTGCTGCGGGAACTTACTGGTTGAAATTTCAATTGGACGCAGGTGCGACAGGAAACTTTGCTCCTCCGGTAACTTTGCCGGGAACGAGAGGATTAGCTACTTTCAATGCAGTTCAATACCAAAGTGCAACTTCAACTTGGACGCCACTTATAGATGCTGGAAATCCATCAGCGGCACCAGATTACACAATGGATATGCCTTTTATTATCAATTATACTGTTTTAGGAACTAATGAAAACTTGCAATACGACAATAGAGTTGTGCTTTATCCTAATCCAGCGAAAGATTATTTTAAACTGAACTTACCCCCTGAAAGCAAAAAGGCAAGCACCATTGTTTTCGTTTACGATGCCGCAGGAAAACTAATACAGTCATTTAACTATAGTGAATCTTATGACATTAGAAAACTTTCTCCGGGTATTTATCTTCTTAAAATAAATGATGGCCAAAATGTAAAAACAGCAAAATTGATTAAGAGATAAATTTATGTTTAAAAAGTAAAAGGGGTTGTCTTCAATGAAGACAACTTCTTTTTTTATTTAGGGTTATGGTATAGGTGTCAAGAAAAAGCACTTCATTTAAAATAATGAAGTGCTTAGTTTAAGTATATAAAGTTCTTATTTCTTCAAAGTCAGAATATATTCCACCATCTTTTTTGCAGTTTCTTTGCTCATTCCTGCATGTGGAGTCATTGGGATTTCGCCCCAATTTCCTTTACCGCCTTCAATGATTTTTGTGGCAAGCATGTCGATGTCTGCATCGGTATATTTGTCCGCAACTTCCTGATAAGAAGGGCCCACAACTTTACTGTCCACTTTATGGCAAGTCAAGCAATCTGCACCCTCTATGAGGGCTAAACCTTCATGTTTTCCAGCTGCTGCTGAATCTACTGCTACCACTGCAGGTTCTTCAAGCATTACGTTGCTTTCGGCGTTGGATTCCACTTTTTTGCTACAGGAAAATGTAACAGCTAAAACGCCTAGAATTAGAAATTTTCTCATCTTTTTATTATTAAATTTTAACAAATCTATTACTTTTTTTCGAGAACAAAATTCACGATAAAAGTCATATTAAGTATATGATTCAAATCATACCCCCGTGAAGTCAAATCTTGGTACTTTTGGTTATATAAAAAATTAAAAATATGAAATCATTAAAAACATTGGCTTTTGCAGCTGTAACTCTCGCTCTTCTATCTTGCGGTGGCGACAAGAAAGACTCAATTCCGACCGCGTCTAGCGAAACTAGTGCTACAACAGAAACTACCGCAAGTTCTTCCAGTCCTTCTTCTTATGATCCGAAAAGAGGTCTTGGTCCCCACGAAAATGTTGATGTAAGCAAATTCGATCCTGCAATGGCTGCAGCCGGTAAAAAAATCGCTGAAGTAAAATGTACTTCTTGCCACAAACCTACAGAAGAAAAATTAGTGGGCCCGGGTTGGAAAGGCGTTACTACAAGACAAACTCCGGAATGGATTATGAATTTTATTTCTAATCCTGATCCAATGATTGCTGTAGATCCTGAATTACAAAAACAACTAGAACTTTGTTTGGTAAGAATGCCAAACCAAGGTTTGAACGATACTGAAGCACGCGAAGTTCTCGAATACATGCGAGAAATCGACGGAGCGAAGTAATTCCTTCTCAAGAAACAATTAATCAATATATATAATGAAAAGTTTAAAATTATTTGGACTTTCTGCCATTGCTGCCATTACAGTTTTGACAGGATGCAAACCAAAAGGAACCGAAAACGCCGTAAGTGGCGACGCCGCTGAAAAAGTGTACGTTGCGCCCGGAAAATACGACGAGTTTTACAACTTCGTGAGCGGTGGTTTCAACGGGCAGGTAAACGTTTACGGATTACCGAGCGGAAGATTGCTAAAAGTTCTTCCAGTTTTCGCCCAAAACCCTGAAAACGGTTATGGATACAGCGAAGAAACCAAACCGATGCTTCAGACTTCCCACGGATTTATTCCTTGGGATGACCAACACCACCTTTCACTTTCGCAAACCAACGGTGAAGTGGACGGAAGATGGTTGTTTGCGAATGCTAACAATACACCGCGAGTGGCTCGTCTTGATTTGAAAACATTCAAAACAGTAGAAATTTTAGAACTTCCGAATTCTGCGGGAAATCACTCCTCACCTTTCTTGACTGAAAATACAGAGTATGTTGTTGCAGGAACACGTTTCGCAGTTCCAACGGATGATAAAAACGGTGACGTTCCTATCAATACCATGAAAGAAAATTTCAAAGGCGTTTTATCTTTTATCGGAATTAATAAAGACAGCGGAGATATGGATTTATCTTTCCAAATTGAAGCTCCGGGAATTAATTTTGACCTTTCTCACGCAGGTAAAGGAAAATCTACTGATTGGTTCTTCTTCTCTTGCTACAATTCAGAGAAAGCAAACACGCTTCTTGAAGTGAACGCTTCCCAAAATGATAAAGACTTTATCATGGCGGTGAACTGGAAAAAAGCAGCCGAATTGGTGAAAGCAGGCAAAGGTAGAAAAGTTCAAACTGAATACGCTCACAATAAATTCGACGAGAAAACACACACTGCAACTTCAACCATGAAAAAAGAAGTTACTGTACTTTCTGTGGAAGATATGAAGGAAGCGATGTATTTAATTCCTTGTCCAAAATCTCCTCACGGATGTGACGTTGACCCAACTGGTGAATACATCATTGGTTCAGGTAAATTGGCAGCTTTAATCCCTGTTTTCAGTTTTGATAAAATTCAGAAAGCAATTGCTGACAAAGCGTTTAGTGGAGATTATGACGGTGTAACTGTTATTAAATATGAAGCCGCTCTTCACGGTGAGGTTCAAAAACCGGGATTAGGTCCGCTTCACACCGAGTTTGACGGAAAAGGAAATGCCTACACTTCTATGTTCGTTTCTTCTGAAGTGGTGAAATGGAACATCAAAGATTTGAAAGTTCTTGACAGACAGCCTACTTTCTACTCCGTTGGTCACTTGATGATTCCAGGTGGAGACAGCAAAAAACCTTTCGGAAAATATTTGGTAGCATACAACAAAATTACCAAAGACCGATATTTACCAACAGGTCCTGAATTGGCGCAATCTGCACAGTTGTACGACATCAGTGGTGACAAAATGAAGCTTTTGCTTGACTTCCCTACTTTTGGTGAGCCGCATTATGCACAAGCTTGTCCGGGAGATTTAATTTCTAAAAATCAGGTGAAATTCTTCAAGATTGCTGAAAATCAGCACCCTTATGCAACTAAAGGTGAAGCGGAAAGCAAAGTGGTAAGAGAAGGAAACAAGGTTCATGTTTATATGACCTCCATCCGTTCTCACTTCGCTCCCGACAATATTGAAGGAATCAGAGTCGGTGACGAAGTTTACTTCCACGTTACAAATCTTGAGCAAGATTGGGACGTTCCACACGGATTCGCAATCAAAGGCGCACAAAATGCCGAACTCTTAATTATGCCTGGAGAAACTTGCACCCTACTTTGGAAACCTCTAAAAGCAGGAATGTATCCGATGTATTGTACCGACTTCTGTTCTGCACTACACCAAGAAATGCAAGGTTACGTAAGAGTATCACCTGCAGGAAGCAGCACTCCTTTAATTTATTCACTGAATAATAAGAAAGACAATGCACAAGGTCCTGTAAAACAAGGTGAAACCAAATAAACAGAATAAAAATAAAGGGCGGTTTTCACTGCCCTTTTTTACTTCTGTAACATAGGTTACAAAACACACTTTTAAAAGTGTAAAATTAAAAAACAATGAAAAATTATTCATTATCAAAACTGTCAAGAATACTGCTTATCGTTTGCGGAATAAGTTTGATAGTAAGCATTTTTGTTCCATTGTGGGCAATTTATCTGGAAGCTCCGCAATATCCGGAAGGATTAGGAATGTTTCTATGGTCCAACAAAATCACGGGTGATTACGAAATCATCAACGGCTTGAATCACTATATCGGAATGAAAACCATTCATCAGGAAGATTTTTGGGAATTTAAAGTTCTTCCTTATGCCCTCGGATTTTTTGCGATAATATGTTTGGTTGCAGCATTTTTAAACAAGAAAATTTGGCTGTACCTTACAACTGTTTTATTTCTGATTTTCGGAGTTGCGTTTATGGTAGATTTTTGGATGTGGGAGTACGATTATGGTCACAATCTCGATCCAAATGCAGCGATTGTAGTTCCTGGAATGAGTTATCAGCCGCCATTGATTGGATTTAAACAGCTTCTCAATTTCGGTGCATATTCTTATCCCGATATTGGCGGAATCATCATGTTTGCAGTTGCAGCGATTTTGATTATCTTAGCTTTTATTGAATTCAGAAAAGCGAAAACTGCCTGAAATTTTATGAAATTAATCCCTTAAAAAATAATTCAACATATTATGGAATTGAAAAAAAGTTTAATCATTGCAGGTTCAGTTTTGGCATTTATGTCTTGTCAACAATCAGGTCCGAAAGATTTTCTTCTTGGTAAAGACCAATGCGACAACTGCAAAATGACCATTACCGAACTGAAATATGCGGCAGAATTAATCACCCAAAAAGGAAAGGTTTACAAATTCGACGACATCAGCTGTATGACGATGTACGAAAGCTCCAATCCCGACAAAGCAACCAATGCCAAAAAATATGTAATTGATTTTCCGTCCGAAAAATTTTTGGAAACCACTAAAGCGACTTTTATTAAAGGTGGAAACATCAAATCACCAATGGGTGGAAATACACAGGCTTATCAAAACAAATCGGCAGCAGAAAAAGCAGCAGCAACTTTGGGCGCAAGTTTAACCAAATAAGTTATTGATGTTCAGAGTATTGTTTCTGTTTCTCCCCATTTTTATTTTTTCAAACATTTTAAAAGTCGGGAAGAACGAAAAATTTAAAACCATACAAAGCGCTGTCGCCTCCTCACAAAGTGGCGACAGTATTTTAGTGGAAAGTGGCCATTACAAAGAAGGCAACATCAACATTACCAAACCTTTGACAATTATTGGAATTGGAAGACCTATTTTGGATGGCGAAATGAAATATGAAATTTTGTCTTTCCGCGCGAATCACATTGTTTTGAAGGGGTTTAAAATCATCAATTCAGGCGAAGATGAGGTGGAAAATATTGGTGCAATTCGTCTTTACAACAGCCAGTACACCACCATTGAAGACAATATTTTCGAGAATAATTATTTTGGAATTTACATTCAGCGTGGCTATAAATGTTTGATTCAGAACAACAAAATCACTTCCACTCGTGCAAAATCTCAAGAAGGGAGCGGCGATGGAATCCATGCATGGGTAAGTCAGGAAATTTGGATTAAAAATAATTACATTTCAGGTCACAAAGACGGAATTTACCTTGAAAAGGTCATCAATTCCTACATTTACCACAACAATTCGGTAAAAAATTTAAGGTATGGTTTGCATTTTATGTTTGCGAATGACAATGTATATGTGAACAACACTTTCGACAACAACAATGCTGGAGTTGCCGTGATGTACAGCAATAATGTGGGAATGGTCGGAAACCGATTTGTCAACAATTGGGGAGATGGAAGTTATGGGTTGTTATTAAAAGACATTTCTTTCAGTAAAATCAAACACAATATTTTTGAGAGTAACACGGTCGCCATTTTCCTTGACGGAGCCACAAAAATCGATTTCTATAAAAATGATTTCGAAAACAACGGATGGGGAATGAAAATCAATGCGAATTGTATGGAAAACCGCGTCATCAACAATAATTTCATCAACAACACCTTCGATGTAAGCACCAACGGAACAATGGTGATGAACGATTTCAAGAAAAATTATTGGGACAAATATGAAGGCTACGACCTCAACAAAGACGGAACAGGAGACGTGAAATTTCATCCTTTAAGTCTATATTCTTATCTCGTGGAAAAAAATCCGTCGGTAATGCTCTTATTTAAAACATTTATTGTGGATTTGCTTGACAAAACGGAAAAGATAATTCCAAGTCTCACTCCCGAAAGTTTTGTGGATGAGGAGCCACTGATGAAGAAAATTAAAATTTAAGGCGGGAAGATGGAAGCGGGAAGAAAAAAAAGTAAAAATTTAGAGATATGAATCTTAAATCTGAGAAATTAATAATTGGGCAAAAGTCGATGGAATTTGGCGAAGAAATTCTTTCAAGAAAACTACGACAAGTGTTTTAATTTAATGAACCAAATAATTGCATTTAGAAATTAATAATGAAAATTAATGGGCGAGTTTTAGAAGTTCTTTTGTAAACTTTCATCTTCCATCTCCCATCTTCCAGCCAAAAGATATGATATTAGTAAAAAATCTCACCAAGAAATTCGGCAAATTCACAGCTATTGATGACGTGAATCTGTCTTTCCAAAATGGTCATTCCATCGCGTTGATCGGTCCGAACGGTTGTGGAAAAACCACTTTAATAAAATGTATTTTAGGATTGAATGTGGTGGAAAACGGCGATATTTTCGTAGACGAAAAAAGCGTTAAAGATGATTATCTCTATCGAAGAAACATCGGTTATATGCCTCAAATCGGGCGATACCCTGAAAACATGACGATTGGTCACACCATCCAAATGATTAAAGACACCCGAAAATTATCGGAAGAACATTTAGACACCGAACTTCTTGAAGATTTCGAGTTGGAAAAAATGTATGACAAAAAAATGGGTAATCTTTCTGGGGGAACCACGCAAAAAGTGAGTGCCGTTTTGGCGTTTATGTTTGACCCGAAAATCATCATTCTCGACGAACCCACTGCAGGACTTGATCCACTTGCTTCGGAAATTTTGAAAAAGAAAATCATCAAAGAAAAAAACAAAGGTAAACTTATCATCATCACCTCGCATTTATTAAGCGAACTCGATGACATTGTGAGCGAAATCATCTTCATGAACGAAGGGAAAATCCTTGTCCATCAATCGGTTGAAGATCTGTTACACCAAACCAATTCGGAAAAGATTTCAGAATCGATTGTGACTATTTTAAAGGAAATGAAAAAGTAAAATACTTATTTCATCAATAGGAGCGGGCTTTAGCCCGCTGGTTAAAAAAAATAATTCCAATTGGCTTTAGCCAAAATATATGATAATGAACAAAATCGCACGTTTTATATTTTTCGATATTTTAAAGAACAAAATCATTATTTTCTACACCATTTTGCTGTTCATTCTTTCTTGGTCAGTTCTTGGTTTAGAAAGTAATTATACCAAAGCTACTTTGAGTTTGCTTAATGTGGTTTTGTTGGTTGTTCCTTTAGTAAGTATTATATTTTCAACAATTTATGTTTACAATAGCAGTCAGTTTGTGGAGTTGCTTTTAAGTCAACCCGTTCCGAGAACCAAGGTTTGGTTTAATATTTTCCTTGGACTTTCGAGCGCATTGGTATTGGCGTTTATCATTGGTTGCGGAGTTCCGATTTTGCTTTATTCTTCGATTGAAACAGGATTTTCGTTAATGATTGCAGGAATTTTGCTCTCTATTATTTTCACCTCTTTTGCGATGCTTTCTGCCATTTCAAGCCGAGACAAAGCCAAAGGAATTGGGATTTCCATTTTCATTTGGGTCTTTTTTGCCATTATTTATGATGGAATTCTTTTGGTTTTGATGTTCCAATTTGCGGATTACCCTATCGAGGGAATTATGGCGACTTTGGCAGGTTTAAATCCTGTAGGTTTGGCAAGAATTTTCGTATTGCTGCAACTTAATATTTCCGCGATGCTTGGAGCTTCGGGAGCGATTTTTCAACAGGTTTTCGGTTCAGGTGGCGGAATGGGAATCTCGATTGTCGTGATGTTGATTTGGGCGATTGTTCCTTTTGTTCTGTCTTTGATAAAATTCAATAAAAAAGATTTATAATCAAAGTTTCTTATCCTATTTCTTCACCTCCACAAACTGATAAACCATCTGATTTTTAGGGTTATAAATAATCGTGCTCGAGTTCGGGAAACGTTTCACTTTATAATATTCGATGTTTTTATCGTTTTTAATATCATCCAAAAAACTCGTGTCAATCGTATTGGCAGGAAGGAACTTTTCAAAGAAAGTCAATTTTTCAACGATTGTGGAACCGTCGATTTTTTCAAATTCTTTTTTGGATTTTGCTTCGTCGGAAGTAGGTTGTTCCACCAAAGTTTTTAGCAGCAAATCTTTGTCGGTTGCTTTATATTTAAAAACATAAAATGGAGTTCCATTCGGGAATGCGACTCTTTTCCCGACTTCATTTTCAATGAGCAAATTATTTTGATTGGGGAAAATGCTGTCGAACTTAACAGATTTTGCGTTGACATACTTATTGAGTTGTTCGCTGACGGTTTCCTGAATCATTTCATTCGCCTTCTGTTGCGCTTTTTCTTTTGCAGAATCTACACTTTGAGTGAATATCTCTTCTATTTTATTACAAGAAATCAAGGTTGTTGCTGCAATGATTGCTAAAAGTGTTTTTTTCATTTATTTTAAGTTTCGGCTCAAAGTATGACTTCAAAAATTTCACCCAAAGATAAAATTATTCGTGTATTAGTGGCAAAATTAATTTTCCCGATACGAACTTACGAGTTTATCCAAGTTCAAACTTCTGGCCGAAGCATCAAAAATTTCGCGATAAGTTCCGTTCATATTGATCAATTCATCGTGGGTTCCGCTTTCCACCACTTCCCCTTTTTTCATTACATAAATCTTGTCGCTGTCTAAAATTTGGGACAAAGAATGCGAAATGATAATCACCGTTCTACCAGCTTTAATAGCATCCAAAGAATTTTTGATTTGTTCCGTGGCAATCGCGTCCAAACTTGCAGTAGGTTCATCGAGAAAGATAATCGGTGGATCTTTCAGGAACAATCTCGCAATCGCAATCCGCTGTTGTTGTCCGCCGGAAAGTTGCGTTGCATCGTGGTTGTACTGATCAGGTAATTCTAAAATTTGGTTGTGTAAATAGGCCTTTTTTGCGGCGGTTTCAATTTCCTCAAAACTCGCGTTCATGTTTCCGTAACGGATGTTATCCTCGATACTTCCTTTAAAAATATGGTTTTTCTGTAAAACCAAACCAATATCGTCACGTAAAAAAGTGTTTTCGTAATCGTTCAAATTCACGCCATCCAACAAAATTTGGCCCGAATCGGGAAGATAAAATTTACACAAAAGGTTAATGACTGTAGATTTTCCTGCACCACTTAAGCCAACCAAAGCAGTAGTCTTTCCGTTTTCAATGAGCATGGAAACGTTGTTTAAAGCCTTCGTTCCGTTTGGATACGTGAAGTCCACATTTTTCAATTCAAACTCTCCCTTGATGTCATTTTCAATAAATTTTCCGTTGGGTTCAGTTTCTTCATCGGCATTCAGAATGTCGAAATATCCTTCTGCATAAATCATTGCATCATTCATATCATCATAAATTCGGTGAAGTTGCCGAATCGGCGCAGAAACGTTATTAAACAACAAAATATGAAGCATAATCGCACCAATCGTCATTTGTTGATCGAGAACGAGATAAACGGTGAGCAAAATAATTAAAACCACGCCGAATTGCTCGATAAAAGTCTTTAAACCATCATAAATAAAATTGGTTCTTCGTGTAAACATCTGACTTTCCATCAATTGCATCTGTAAGTCGTATTGTTTCTTTCCCTCAAATTTTTCACGGACGAAACTTTTAATCACCATAATTGAATTGATTAAATTTAAAAGTCCCGAAGTTTTCTGTTCCCGTTGATTTCTCAACTGGCGACGAACTCCCGACAATTTTTTTGCCTGTAATGAACTGACATAGAAGTAAATAGGAACAACCACGGTGGAAACCAAACCAACGTACACATTCTGCATATACATAATAACGAGCGCAATAATCGCATTGGAAAAGAGAGGCAAAATATCGATGAAAAAGTTCTGAACCAATTTCGTCAAACTCTCAATTCCTCTGTCGATGCGGATTTGCAGTTTTCCCGATTCGTGGTTCTCGTCATTAAAATAGGCAACACGATAGGTTAAAATTTTGTCTATGGCGGATTGTGCCAAAACAGAACTTACATTTATCCTAATCTTCTCTCCATAAAATTTCTGCCCAAACTGAATGAAAATATTCAACAATTCTTTTCCCAACAAAATCGCGGAAATAATGATCAAAACGTGAATTCCTTCCTGCATCGGATTCGGAAGTTGGGTTAAATGCGTTACTTCATCAACGGTATATTTTAAAACAAGCGGATTCACTTGCGCCATTAACGCACCTAAAAAAGTCAACACCAAAGTTCCGTAAATCATTAAACGATAAGGTTTTATGAACGGAATAAGTTGCTGATAAATGTGGTAAAGTGTGATGGTTCTGTTGAAAGGTTTCGGCATTTTGAAAACGAAATAAATTTACTGACGGTCTAATTTAACAAAAATCTAACCATTCTTTGGCTTTCGGCAATCTGCTTTCGGCTTTCGGCGGTGGATGGTTGAATTACGTAAAAGAAAATCTGCGCAATCAGCTTAATCAGCGAGAAAATAAAATATTGTGAATTAAAAACTACCCCGTCTTCGTCCAAAGAGAATTTACCCTTTCAGAGAAGGGGAATTACGCGTCAAACGAATAACTCGTCAAATAGTGAAGTTGTGGTTTGCTCGCAACTTTCGAATCCGATTCAGCTTGTTCGAGCGAATAAGTGGAATTTACTTCCTTTCGCTGGAAAAGGAACGCATTATTCGCAGTTTTATCCACGACATTATTGAAAACATGTTCAATTTCGGAATTGGAAAGCGAGGCAAAACTGATGTCCTCGAAACCGTAAATCAAACGCAAATTATCCTGTCCAACAAAATTTTCATCCACGAAATCTTGGAACTGATTTTTGTTGTCGAAATTTCCTGCCCAAATATTATAAACATAGGATCTCTTTTTCGGCTTGTTCAAAATGTCCTGGTAAACAAAGTTTTCACCAAGATAAGCTTCACGAACTTGCGGATCATTTGCCAAATCTGCGGGAAGACCTTCCTTTAAAATTCGACCTTCGAACATGATGTACGTTTTATGGGTAATCGCCAAAGTTTGCTGAACATTGTGGTCGGTAATTAAAATCCCGATGTTTTTATCCACCAAACTCCTCACAATTTTTTGGATGTCTTCTACCGCGATTGGGTCAACTCCTGCAAACGGTTCGTCCAATAAAATAAAGTTCGGACTTGTTGCGAGACAGCGCGCAATTTCAGTTCTACGTCTTTCTCCACCTGAAAGTAAATCGCCTCGGTTTTTGCGGACGTGTTGCAAAGAAAACTCTTCAATCAATTCGTCGCATTTCATTTGCTGTTCGCGCTTTGAAAGTTTCGTGAGTTGCAGAACTCCCAAAATATTATCTTCCACGGAAAGTTTTCGGAAAACGGATGCTTCCTGAGCTAGATAACCGATTCCTTTTTGAGCACGGCGATACATCGCATCGTTGGTAATTTCTTTATTATCGAGGAAAATTTTGCCGGAAGTCGGCTTCACCAAACCTACAATCATATAGAAAGAAGTGGTTTTTCCGGCACCGTTTGGACCGAGAAGTCCAACGATTTCTCCTTGTGAAACTTCCACTGAAACGCCTTTTACAACTTTCTTCGGGCCGTACTCTTTGATTAAATTTTCTCCGCGTAGAATCATTTGGCAAATATATAATTTTTGTGGGAGAGTTGGAGAGTCGGAGTGATTGAGTGAGGAGTTTTTGAGTGAATGTGTTTGTAAAATAATTTCAAATTACATCAAACAATTTCAAACCACATCAAACCTAAAAGATTAAACAAATTCCTTAAATTCGCTTCGGAAAAAATTGAAAGGGTTTTGAGCGCGAAAGAAAAAGAATTTTCACAATTAATCAAGGATAATCAAGGTTTGATTATCAAAGTTTCGCGGCTTTATACCAATTCGATCGAAGATGAGCAGGATTTATTTCAAGAAATCGTGTTACAACTTTGGCGTTCTTACGACACATTCAAAGGTCAGTCTAAAATTTCGACATGGATGTATCGTGTCGCTTTAAATACGGCAATCACCCTTTTCCGAAAGAAAACAAAATCACCACAAACAGACGAACTGCAAGATTTTCATTATAAGGATTTTGTGGAAGACGATGAGGAAAAACAACAGCAAATCTCAACACTTTACAAGGTCATCAAAATATTGCCAAACGTGGAAAGAGCGATTGTGACGATGTATCTCGACGATTTGCCTTACAAAGATATCGCAGAAAACTTGGGTATTACCGAAGTGAACGCACGTGTGAAAATGAACCGACTGAAAAAAACTTTAAAAGAACTGATGGAAAAACATGGCTGAATTTGATTTAGACCACTTAAAGAAAACTTGGCAAGAACAGGAAGTTCAGCCGAAATATGACAGTCCGCAAATTGAGGCGATGCTGAATAAATCCTCACGAAATTATGTGAAATACATTTTGTGGATTAGTATTGCTGAATTTTTGGTGATTCTGGGTCTGAACTTTTATTACTCGTTTATCGGAGATGATTCTGAAAGTTTCATGAATATTCTTGGAAAACTCGGCATTGAAAACACCGTAGATTTACAAGCAGATTTTGCCCATCTTTATTTTGTTTTAAAATTCGTCAGTTTAGTGTTGACAGGAGTTTTCGTGGTTTTGTTCTATCAGAATTATAAAAAAATTAACGTAGAATCGAACCTCAAGAAATTCATACTGCAAATCATCAGTTTCAAGAAAACGGTGAATATTTTTATCCTTGCGAATATCTTACTGTTGGTTTTCTTTACCGCAGTTCTTACGGTTTTTACCTTTTATATCTTGTCACAACAACATATTCAGTTAAGTCACCCAACTTTAATTGGTTTTATTGTGGGAACCGTTTTAATGACGATACTTAGCATTGTTTTGATTTGGCTTTATTACCGAATTGTGTACGGAATTATCATGAAGAGATTGGGGAAAAATCTGGATGAGTTGAAGAAAATGGAAAGCGCGGAATAATTTTCTGTTCAAAGTCGATTAACTATGTTGTGAATTCGCTTCGCCGTGAATGGTGAAATTTATTGATGATAATTCGTTTCATCGACAAATCACGATTGATCCCTAAAAAAATTCCTGCCATTAAATTTAACACACACGATCATCACAACTTTTCTCACCCACACAAAAACTCACCCAGTCACCTACAAAAACTACAGTTCTTTTCTCAATCTCGCCACAGGAATATTTAACTGTTCGCGGTATTTTGCAATCGTTCTTCTTGCGATATTGTACCCTTTTTCTTTCAACAAACCAACTAAAGCGTCGTCTGTTAAAGGCTTTCTCTTGTTCTCGCTATTAATGACTTCTTGAAGATGGGTTTTAATTTCTTTGGTAGAAACTTCTTCGCCGTCGTCATTGGTTAAAGAATCGGAGAAGAGATTTTTTAAGTAAACAATTCCATTCGGCGTGTCTGCATATTTGCTTTTTACCACACGTGAAATCGTGGAAATATCGAAACCTGTAATATCTGCAACATCCTTTAAAATCATAGGTTTTAAAGATTTGTCGTCACCTGTAATGAAGTAATCTTTTTGCAGTTTTACAATCGCAGAAATCGTCTGAAGCAAAGTGTTTTGTCTTTGGTTAATCGCGTCGATATACCATTTCGCCGCATCTAATTTTTGCTTGATAAAAAGTGCAGCCTGTTTATGTTCCGCCGAAGTTTTATCGTGGGAATAGGTTGTCAAAATATCTTTGTATTCATCGGACACACGCAAAGTCGGAGCATTCTTGCTGTTCAATAATGGAATAACATCCACCCCTTTTTTGCCATTTTCTTTAACTTGAATAACAAAATCGGGAATAATTTCCTGATTAATGGTAATCGTTTGTGTATCGAAGTTTCCGCCGACTTTTGGAGAAAGTTTTGAAATGACTTCCAATGCATCTTTCAAATCCTCTTCCTCGATGTCGTATTTCTGAATAATTTTATTGTAATGTTTGTTGGTCAATGCATCAAACTGATTTCGCAGAATATTTCCCGCCAAAATCACCGCTTTATCGGCACTTACTTTTTTCTCGATTTGAAGGAGCAGACATTCCTGAAGATTTCGCGCACCAACTCCGGGTGGATCCAACTTCTGAACGTAATTTTCTAAAATATCGGTTACTTTTTCTTTCGTCGAATAAACACCTTGTGAAAATGCCAAATCATCCACAATCTGTTTTACCTCTCTTCTAAGATAGCCGTCGTTATCAAGGTTTCCGATGATGTATTCTGCAATCTTCAAATCTTCGTCCTCGATATTGATGAGGCGAATTTGCTCTAAAAGATAATCATAAAGCGACTGACCTTCCGTTAAAAGTGACTGATTATCAAACTCTTCATCATCCGCAGAATAATTACTTGATGCGGTTTTGTAGGCAGGTTCGTCGTCAAAAATATATTCATTAACATCGAAATCGGTGTCGATGCTGTCGGTTCCTTCATCTTCAAAACCTTCGTCAAGAGATGAATAGTCCTCTTCTTTTGATTCTTCCTGCACTTTTTCCAAAGCGGGATTTTCTTCGAGTTCGCGCTCCAATTCTTCCTCAAATTCCAAGGTGTGAAGCTGTATCAACTTCATGAGTTGGATTTGCTGTGGCGCCAATTTCTGCCCGAGACGTAATTGTAGGTTTTGTTTTAACATTTTTGGATTTTATTTCTCCGATTTATTTTGTTTAAAGTTAAGGTTTGAAGTTTTTTATTTATATGTGGTCAAAACTTTTTACCACAATCAATTAAATTATTAATTTTCAACTCAAAATAAATTTGTGGTAGAAAATTTCCACCGCAAATTAAATCTTTAATTCTTTGGGATTTCTCCTTCCGTCCCAAAAAGCAATTACATAAATTTGATCTTCAATAATCTGGTAAATCAAAGAAAAATATTTATGAAAATTTATTCTCCTAACATTACGGTAATTATGAATTCTTCCAACAAGTGGATTTGAAGAAATCAAAGCCTCTCTCTTTTCAACTTCCAAAATAATTTTTTCAGAATAGGTTGAAGACCCAGTATGTTCATTCCAAAAAAACTAATGTCTTTCGATATTGTAAATCTGCTTTTTCAGACCAAATTATTTGATACATAATCTGGCATTTTTTCTAACTTCTTCGCTCGAAATAATTTTACCTTCTTCAATATCTTTTAATCCCTCATCAATCAATTCTTTTTGCCAATCGGTGAGATCTTGATTTTCCAATTCTTCAGAAACTTCAAATTCTATCTTCATTTCCTTCAACAATGCCTCAATCAATTTCAACTGATTTTCTGATTCGTTATGTAATGTAATTGTGCTCATTTTGAATTTATTTAAATATAAATGTAGCAAAATTTTTAGAACTCCGCATTATGAGGCGTCCTCGGGAAAGGAATTACGTCACGAATATTGGTCATTCCCGTCACGAAAAGAACCAGTCTTTCCAAACCAAGTCCAAATCCTGCATGTGGAACGGAACCGAATTTTCTCGTATCCAAATACCACCAAAGTTCGTGTGCATCAACATTCATCGCCTTCATTTTCTCTGTTAAAACATCAAATTTGTCTTCTCTCTGCGAACCACCAATAATTTCTCCAATGCCTGGGAAAAGCACATCCATTGCGGCAACCGTTTTTCCGTCTTCGTTCAGTTTCATATAGAAAGCCTTAATTTCTTTCGGATAATCGAACAAAACTACAGGACTTTCAAAATGCTTTTCCACCAAATATCTTTCGTGCTCACTTTGCAAATCTGCACCCCATTCTTCAATCGGGAACTGGAATTTTCCTTTTTTATTTTCTTTTGAATTTTTAAGGATGTCAATCGCTTCCGTATAAGAAACTCGTTTGAATCTTTTCTTGATAACGTTCTCCAACTTTTGAATCAAACCTTCTGAAGCTCTGTCTTTCTCAGGTTTTTGCTTTTGTTCTTCGGCAAATCTTTTATCTAAAAATTCCAAATCGTCTTTACAGTTTTCCAAAACGTAGCCGATGACGTACTTCAAGAAATCTTCCGCCAAATCAATGTTGTCTTCCAAATTGTTGAAAGCAACTTCGGGCTCCACCATCCAAAATTCCGCCAAGTGACGCGTTGTGTTAGAATTTTCCGCACGGAAAGTCGGGCCGAAAGTATAAACTCTTCCCAATCCCATCATCGCCGTTTCCACATTCAGCTGACCCGAAACGGTAAGATTTGTTTTCTTCCCGAAAAAGTCCTGCTCGAAGTCGACATCGCCGTTTTCATCTCTTGGAATTTCGTTCAAATCAAAGTTGGTGACACCAAACATTTCACCTGCTCCTTCTGCATCGGCTCCTGTGATAATCGGCGTGTTCATATACATGAACTGATGTTGGTTGAAGAACTGATGAATTGCAAAACTCACCGCACTTCTCACCCTAAAAATTGCCCCGAAAAGATTGGTTCTGAAACGCAAATGCGCCTGCTCACGAAGAACTTCAAGTGAGTGTTTTTTGGGCTGAAGAATGGTTTTGTCTCTTTCTTCGGTAAAGTTGTCGCCAAGAATCTGAATTTTTTTAGCGATGATTTCGATGTTTTGCCCACTTCCCTGACTTTCAATTACCTCACCTACAACCTTTAGTGAAGAGGCGGTTGAAATATTTTTAATGATATTCTCGTCAAAATTTTCAAAATCCACCACGATTTGAATGTTGTTAATCGTGGAACCATCGTTCAAAGCGATGAATCTGTTCGAACGAAAAGCTCGAACCCAACCTTGAACGGTGATGTCGTGATGTAAAAGTTTTTTGTAATCAGTAAGTAATTCTTTAATCGTCGTTCTCATTTATATCTGTATCAATAGATGCAAATGTAAAAAAAATTGGCGTAATTTTTGATGCAGGCGACGAATTTATTTTTGCTAAAATGCCACTAATGCACGGATAAACTCACTTCAACGAAGCTAATTCGTAAATTAATGGTAATAAACCTTAAAAGTGAATGATCTAGAAATTAAAAATCGGCAAACTGCGCTTTCCGTTTTTGTTCCATAATCCGACTTGTAAACCTTTGAGCTTGTCGGATTTGTTAGACAAACCGATTTGAACGCCTTTCATTGATTTTGCCTCATTGAAAAAAGCTAACTGAATTCCTCTAAAGTTCTCCGAATAATTTCCCATTGCGGCAACCGTGATTCCCGCTCCCTTGTCGGAATTGTTCGCAAAACCTGAAACGTGGATTCCATTGAGTTTTCCTGAAGTATTGTTGTAGAAATTTGCACTGATTCCGTTGGTAATCATTGCGTGATGATACGCAGAAATAGCAATACCATTCAGCTTTTTTCCATCGGTCATTCCTCCAGTTGAAATGCTTAAACCGTTTACGGTGACCGATGCATTTTGTTCAGTTGGAACATCAATTCCTTTCGGAAGCAGGGGATAAATTAAAACGAAAGGATTCAATTGAAAATTAATTCCGTTGATTTTCTGATGGTCATATTCATCCAAAATACCAAAATTGATTCCGTTTGCATTGTCTGCGATAAACTTCTTCGGCGAAAAGGCAATCACTTTAGTTTTCCTTATCGAAAGAGAATCTTGTGCGAAAGAAAATGATGAAAAAATGAGTGTTGAAATAATGAGTAGCTTTTTCATGATCGTAAATTTTAAAGTTGATAATGCAAAATTATCCCTTGATTTTCATCAAAAAAATGATTCAAATCAAGACTTCAAAATTTACTAAAATCTTTATTCATCCTTTTTCGACGGTACCAGGAAAACATCCATCAAACCTTCGGGAAGCTGCATTTTTAAATACTTTTCCTCACGGTTCAATTCAAGAATCCAGTCCTTGATAATCGGAATAATAATTTCTTTCCCCGCCAAATCGAGGATGAAATAATGTTGCGCAGTTTGATCGTTGATTGAAACGATGTTACCGCAAGTTTTTCCGTCTTCTTCTCTGATTTCAAAACCAATTACTTCATGATAGTAAAACTTGTTCCCTGTAAGTTTAGGAAGCGTAGAAAGTGGCATAAATACGTCTCTACCAATAGTTTGGTCAACTAAAGCTTCAGTGGAATTTTTATACGAAATAATCAACGTATCGCCTTTACTCCAAGATTGTTTGGCAACGAAAAAAGGAACCAACAAACCATTGATTTCAATAAAAATAGAGTCGAGTTTGTTGTACATTTCAGGTTGGTCGGTGTCTAGTTTCAGGAAAACATTTCCTTGTAATCCGTGTCTTCGCGTGATTTTTCCTAGAAAATAGCAGTCTTCTTTTTTCATTGTTTGGGAGTTTTATGTATTTAAGACGCTTCGAGAACCTCAGCGTGACAAAGACGGTGCAGTTTCAAAGATTTGCAAAAATAATTAAAAATAGTGGGTTTGTAAGGACGTAATTAGTTGTTGTTAAAATGTAGAATATAATATGTAAAATCAATGAGATTCCTCGCTTCGCTCGGAATGACCACGGTTTTTGTTGATATAATGGTTCACTTGGAGCGGCGGCTTCGCCGCCGCTCCAAGTGAACCTCTAAATTAGTGAGAGTAATTTTTAATCCCAAGCGAAGCCAGGAATCTTTTTTTGATAAACCCTTTTTTTTTGCAATCCAACAAAAAAGAGACACAATCACTTGCGTCTCCATCAATTTCTGTAAAAAATTTATTAAGCTTGTGGCTCTTCAGTTCCTTCTGCAGTTGGTTCTTCAGTTGTTTCAGCTACAACTTCTTCAGTAGTTTCTTCTACAGCAGGAGTGTTTGCTGCTTCCTCTGCTGCTTTAGCTTCTGCCAATTGAGCTTCTTCAGCTGCTTTTGCATCAGCTTCTGCTTTTGCAACGGCGTCTAATCTTGCCTGATTTACTTTAGCTTCTGCTTCTAAAGCTGCTTTTTTAGCATCCGCTTTAGATTGAGACAACGAAGATTTTTTGTCTTCAACTTGTTTTTCTTTGTTTTCCAACCAAGCGTTGAATCTTTTTTCAGCTTCAGCCTCGTCGAAAGCACCTTTAGCAACTCCACCCATCAAGTGTTTTTTGTAAAGCGCGCCTTTGTAAGAAAGGATTGCTCTGGCTGTGTCGCTCGGTTGTGCACCGTTGTTCAACCATTTTACCGCTGAATCCACGTTCAGGTCGATAATTGCAGGATTTGCAACAGGATTGTAAGTTCCCAGTTTCTCGATGAATTTACCGTCTCTTTTTGCTCTTGCATCGGCAACTACGATGTGGAAGAAAGGTTTCCCTTTTTTCCCGTGTCTTTGTAATCTAATTTTTACTGACATAAATGTTTGATTTTGTGGGAGCTCGTCCCGATTAATTATTAAGGGTGCAAATATATGAAAAAATTTTGTTGCTCAAAACTTTTTGTGGGAAGATGGATGCGGGAAGATGGAAGTTTTTTAGGAGCCGGGAACCTGCTTTCACTACTCGCTTTTTTCTTGCATCACCGAAGCCATTCTAAGAAAAAGAGCTCAAACATATCGTTCAAGCAGGGCTAGTTACGATTCGACTTCTAATCAATTTTTTTACAGTATTTGAAGAGTTTTTTCTAAATTAAATATAATCTACTTTATCCATAGTTAAATTTATGTTAATCAATCACCTCGATTACAAATTTAAACAAGTGTTTACTAATTTTGATTCTTAATTTTTAAAAATACAAGAATATGTCAATTAAATTAGGCGATATCGCACCGAATTTTCAAGCTGATTCTTCTTTGGGAGAACTCGATTTTTATAACTTTTTAGGGGATTCTTGGGGGATTTTGTTTTCCCATCCTGCAGATTACACTCCGGTTTGTACCACAGAATTGGGAATGACTTCCAAACTGAAAAGTGAGTTCGATAAAAGAAACACCAAAGTCATCGCGCTTTCGGTAGATGATGCAGAAGACCACCGCGGTTGGATTAAAGATATAAATGAAACCCAAAACTGCGCCGTAGATTTCCCAATCATCGCAGACAAAAACAAGAAAGTTTCCGAAATGTACGATTTCATCCATCCAAATGCTTCTGCAACCGCAACAGTTCGTTCGCTTTTAATCATCGACCCTGAAAAGAAAGTTCGTTTAATCATTACTTATCCCGCTTCAACAGGAAGAAATTTCAATGAAATTCTTCGTGTGCTCGATTCTTTACAACTAACTGACAACTACAAAGTGGCAACTCCCGTAAATTGGAATGATGGTGACGACGTGATTGTTCCACCCGCAATTTCCACCGAAGATGCACGCGGAATTTTCCAAAAAGGGGTGACGGAACTGAAACCATATTTGCGATATACACCGCAACCGAATAAATAAGTGCCAAGTAAAAAGAGCCAAGTATTAAAACACCCTTTCAAAGATTTTGAAAGGGTGTTTTTTACCAAATTAATCTGAATAGATTTAAATCAAAAGCAAAATAATTGAAACCACTAGTCCAATTCCCGTGAAAATCATTCCTCTTTTGAACGCTTTTGATTTCGGGTTGAACATCCAAAAACTTGAAACCACAAAGAAGAATAATGAAATTCCAAACAAAGTATTCAATCCACCGAGTTTTTCTTTTGACGGAGCTTTGTGAAGTTTCGTCATTTTATCTAAAACATAAGGAAGTTCATTTTTTACATATTTCGCTTCACCTGTTGCAGAATTATAGGTTCCTCCTTTGAAATACAAAATTCCATTCTCCGTTTTCTCTACTTCAAAACCTTTAATTTTGATTTCTTTCCCGAGTGCTTTCTCATCAAGATTTTTCTCAAAAACTTTCTCGTAGTTTTTTTCTTTTTTCAAAACATCGGTGTCGCGATAAACAAGCAAAACGCCGCTCACTGCATAAACCGTCATAATTCCCGCCATAAAATATCCGAGATAGCGGTGCGTGATTCGCATGAAAGATCTTGTGTTATGAATTCTGTCCATAGTTTTTTATAGTTTGAAGTCCTAAGACGGGAGTCCGAAGTTGATGTGTGAATTTCTTCCGACATCCGTCTTCAGACTACGGTCTTTTTAAAGTTTATATGTTAAAGTAAAATAAAAATTTCTAGGCGTAATCGGGTTTACAGAATAGTTTTCGTGAACATTGTAATTTTCAACATCGAAAATATTTCCTACTTTTGCCTGGATTAAGAAATTCTTGTAATCGTAACCCAAAGAAAAATCAACGGTTGTAAATCCTTTTAAATCGACCATTCTTGTAGTTTGTGGCTGCCCTTTCACGTCGTTCCATCCTGCTTGTCGGTCGCCTGTATAAAATGCGCTCGCTCCTACGATGAAACCTTTCAGGGCTTTGTCGAATTTGTAAAAAGCCGATGCATTCGCTGTTGTAGCGGGAGTTCGAACCAATCTTTGATTTTCTACAAAACCATTTTCCGGCGTTTTCGTGTAAACAGAATTGTTGTAAGAAATTCCAGCGATTAATGATAATTGAGGTGTCGGATTTCCCGTGATATCCAATTCCACACCTCTGCTTCGAATATTTCCTGCATAAACTTTGTACGCTGCAGTCGCTCCCGAAGCCAAATAAGGCGAAGTATACGTATCATTGTTATTGATTTGATACGCGCTTAAATTGAAAGCCACCGTATTGTTCCAAATATTTTTCTTCAAACCAATTTCGTATTGGTCAACTCTTGAAGATTTTAAAGACGCATTGTCAATATCAAATCCTGAATTGGGAGCGAATGAGTTGGTGTAAGTTCCGTAAACTGTGAAGTTTTCTGTAGGTGTAATAATTAAACCAACTTTTGGAGAAAACGCATGTTCTTTATTTCCTGTATTGTCTTTGGTCGTTTCGGTTGAGGTTTTATAGTTCTTTTCAAAAGTGTCCTTGTTCTCAATATTCGAATAACGGATTCCCGCCAAAACTTTGAAATATTTTGAAAACTCCACAAAATCCTGAAGATAAATTCCGTAACGTGTCGTTTTAATCTGTGTCAACTTTTCCTTGGCTGAATCAGCCATTTCGATATGATTCCAAGTATTCGGATTATTCAAAATCCAATTTCCAACGGTGTAAGAAGTTCCAAAAGTTTTATTTGTCTTTGGGTCAAAAAACGTGTAAGCATCGGCAATTCCATAATCTCCGTCCGCTCCGATTAAAATTTTATGAAGCAATTTTCCGGTACTGAATTCACCATTCAAATTGAACTGTAAAGAACTGTAATTCTGTTCGTTATAGGTTTTGTTCAACACTCTTTTCCAAGTCGGGTTAGAATTTGGATTGGTTCCGTCGTAAACCCACTGAATTCTTTCCACCGAAAAATAATCCTTTGTATAATTTTGATAAGAGGCCACAGAATTCAAATACCACTTATCATTCAATTGATGATTCAAAGTAATTCCCGCGGTTGCCATTTGATTGGTTTGATTGTTCCAATCTTCGCCAAGAAATGTTTTTTTGTTAATTCCTGTATCGAACGACGAAATTCCCATCTTGCTGTCCATCAAACTTCCTGTCCCAAAATCGGGGGTAAACTGTTGTTTCAAATAATCACCTTCCACAATAACCTGTGTGTTTTCACCAATATTAAAGGCAAAAGAAGGATTGAAATACTGTTTTTGAGAATTTACCACGTCTCGGAAACTGTCTGCATATTCATAAGTTCCATTGATTCTGAAAGCCACTTTCTTTGAAAGCGGACCAAAAATATCGACAGTCGGTTTATAGGTATTCCAACTACCGCCATTTAAAGCGACACTTCCGCCAAAATTAAAACGGGGTTTTTTCGTAATTAAATTGATGATTCCTCCTGGAGCAACGTTTCCGTAAAGCATTGCATTTGCGCCTTTCAGTACTTCTACTCTTTCCAAAGAAGAAACTTCAGGGAAAATTCCGCTGTTTACCCTCGCTCCGTTTTTAAAAATATTTTCGTTTCCGAAAGTGAAACCACGACCACCAAAACTGTCTTGTGAACCGCCTCTTGAAGAAGTTAAATAAATTCCGTTTACATTTTTAATAACATCGCTCAACTGTTTAGACTGTTGCTGTTCTATAATTTCGTGAGCAACAATAGAAATTGGTTGTGGATTTTCGATAGAGGAAATCAGAGATTTTGAAGATGAAATTCTCGCCTGATTTGGATTTCCCGTTTTGTGCATCTGAATATCTTCGATATCCTGAACTCGTAAAGTGTCCTTTTCGGCTTTGTACATCATTTGCGCATTTACAGAAACTGCCATTACAAGCATTCCAAGCATAAAAATTGGCTTCTTCATTTTTCGATTTCTTATTTAGTCGTTCCTTAACAAAACCCACTATTTAATTTATTTTTAAAAACAGGATTAGAAAACAGCATAATTTGTATCTTATAAAATAAGAAAATAATTTTCTGTTTCAGTAGTTCCATCATTTTCTTCATGTTCCAAGCGGTTGCAGCTAGTAATGCATTGATTTGTGGTCCCGTTTCTCCCATGAAGTAATTTTTTGCCAGCCTAAAATCGGTTTTTAAATGTCCGATGATAGGTTCTATTGCCGCTCTGGTTCTAAATTTTTTGCGCTTTGTCTGCTTTTGATAAGCAGTGTCTTTTTTTCTTGGAGTGCTTGGGATGGAGATTTTCACGCCCTTTATTTCTGATTTTCCTCTGCCACCTCTATCGTAAACGAGTTCTTTTGGGAGCTTTTGACCACCGGTTTCCATCTGTTCCAAAAGTGGTTCTATGGTGTGACCATCGTAAGGAGTTTGCAAAAATGCTTTAATCCCGAGAATGATTTTCTTGCCTTTGTTGGCGGTGGTTATCAAACCTACCTTATTCCCAAATTCATACTGGCTATGCGCTTTTCCTTTGGCAATACATCGGGTAAAAGGCTTGTGAATGCTGTAAATTTTATCGGCATCGTTTCTTTTTTGTGTGACAACCTTGGTGTACAATGTCATTAAATCTTTATAAAATTCTTGCTGTTCTGCATTAAAATTCCGTTGCAATTCACGAATCAGTCTCATGGCGATGGTTTTGAGCTGTCTTTGAGATTTCCTTGCCGCTTTTGCCCGCTTGGGATGTTTTCCGTTGTAGGTGTTGCGCACCATTTGTTTGCTGACTTTTGTGTAGCGTTGTCTTTGTTTTATGCCTTCATTTCCGGCTATTTTGTTGCAATAATCAATCACTTTTTTGCACAATTTTGCATCGGTAGGAAAAGAGGTATTATTCTCCTGAACGGTAGTATCGGACAAAACAAAATTTGAGGTGTTCGTCTTGGCATCGTGCATTCTTACGCTGTAGGCAAAGATTTTTTCGATGCCTTTTTCGCCAATTCTTTTTCGGAAATGAACAAAATTACTCGGGTCACAAGGAAATTCGTGTTCAAAGAAAACCCTGCCACAAAAATGCTGCATATAAGGATTCATGATCCAGGCTTTTTCCAACGTCTCATCGCCCAAATTATACAAATGTTTCAGTAGCAAACAACCCACCATAAACCGAATCGGATGGCTCGGATTGCCCACTTTGGAATACAAGGGCGAAAATTCTTTCTCAAAATAATTCCAATCTATTTTTTCTGAAAGTAGAACAAGTTCATGCTCGTGGTCAATAAAATCCACCAACATTGGGCGGAATAATTCTGGCTTCTTTTCTGGATTTTTCCCCAACATATTTGCAAGGTTTTAAAGCTCTAAGATACAAATTCTTGCAATAAAAAACAAGCTATTTTAAACCCAAAATACTAATAATCAGTAAATTATAGGTGGTTTAAGGAGAGACTATATATTTTTTAATCGCCGTGCCCTTCTTCTCCTTTGTTATTTAATTTAGCTAAAATAAAGAAGGCATTTTTAGTTACTATTTTGGCATTTGGGGGCATGGGTTTCAAGGGGGTAATTTGTGTATAGCCCAAATCAGTAACTCCCTTAGCCACAGGAATTTTTTCAAAACTTATTTCCTTTTCTTCCACCGTTTTTTTGTTATCTCCCTCTTTGTTATCCTTGTTTTGCATAATAAAGATAAAATCCTGGCCCTTATCATTAACTATAGCTTCAGTAGGAACGGATGCAGCGGTTTGATTATCCAGACTTATAACTGCGGTAACATTCATGCCATCGATGAGACCTGCCCGGTCACCGAAGACCTGTGCGTGAACGGGAACGGTTTTGCTTTCTCCTTCAAAGGCAGTACCGATTGAAGTTATTTTTGCATCATACTCTTTACCGGGACTGTTGGTTAGTGTAAAATGAATGGTTTGCCCTAGCTGAACTTTACCCAAGTCTTTTTCATACACGTAAATATCCAGATGGAGTGCCGCATTGCTTACAATTTCCGCAATTGGAGAAGCCATATCTACATTACTCCCGATTTGCGCAATTACTTTGCTTACCGTGCCGCTAATGGGGGCACGCACCGCAAGGGACGAACTGTACCCCTGGGCGGCGCCAATGCTGCCCAGCTGTTTCTGGAGTCCGGAGCGCTGGCTTCGCAATGTAGCAAGATCTGTCTGGGCCTGCTGGAATTTCTTTAGGGGTGCGGCATTACCTTTATAAAGCTGCTGTGCACGCGTAACCTCCAACTCTGCCATCCGGATCTGACCATTAACCTGCTGAAGCTGCTGCTGCATCACAATTAAATCGGGGTTTGAAATGGTTGCTATAACTTTTCCCTTTGATACATAGCTACCGGGCTGTACATACAAAGAGCGCACTATGCCACTATAGGAGGGCGTGACAAATGCCTTATTCTGGTTCGGCACCGTTAGCATACCGCTCACCTTGATTGTATTGGAAAGTTCCTTACTTTCAATGCTGCCCATCTGGATACCAACAGTTTTTATCTGTTCTTCGGTGAAATGAGCCACATTGGGATCTTCGTGCTCATCAGGCTTCTCTACTTCAGTTGCTTCTTTGGTTTCAGTGGCTTCTGATTCTTTTTTACATCCTGTCAACAAGACAGAGACTGCAAAAATAAGGGTGATATATTTTTTCATGTTATATTCTCTTTTTGTACTTAATTTTTAATGTAATAGTTATATTGAATTACGGCCATGTTGTACTCGTTTAATGCAATCAGATAATTTTTTCTGATGTCTATTGCCTGGGTAAAGAACTGGTGCATTTCAGAAAAACCTATTTCACCTGCTTTGTAACTTAACATTGCCGCATCAAAGATCTGGTCTGCCTGTTTCAAACCTATACTTTCATAATATTTAAGCATTTCAGAAGCTTTTAGAATTTCGGTGTAGCTGGTGCGCGTTTGTGCAGCGAATTGGCTTTCCTGATAGCGCAGCTGCGACTGCTGAATTTCAACTTCTGCTTCGGCAGCCTGCAATTTGGCTTTATAGGCAGTTTTTCCAAAAATGGGAAATTCTACCGCTACAGAAAAGCCGGTTATGGGATCTTTCATTCCGTATAATCTCTGGGAGAATACCCGGCCGGAAAAGTCAGGTTTATTCTGCATTTTCTGAACATCTATATTAGCTCGTGCAATTTCGATATTTTGCTGCTGCAGTGCCAATGAAGGATGCAAACTGTCTGAGGGAAAATCATCCACATCCAGTTTCCGCAAATTGGTGTCTTCCGGTAAGTACAGCACATGAGTATTGAGAAAAAGGCTCAACTGCTGCTGCTGTGCTGAAATATTCTGTTGGTTTTGCTGTCTCTGCGCCTGCAGCTCCTTCATCCGTGCTTCGGCAGCAATGTTTTCTAGTCCTGCAGCTTCGCCAGTTTTGAAACGAAGATTAGCTGCTTTGTACATACTGGTGTAATATTCATCAAGTTTCTGATAAAGTCTGGCTAGATCCTGAAGGTACCACAGCTGATAAAATGCTGTGTTTACCTCTTTTTTAATTACGGCATCGAGCATACCTTTATTAAGCTGGTGGTATTTTAGCTGCTCCTCAAAATACTTTCTTTTCGCCTTATATAATCCCGGCCATTGGATTGATTGCTGGACTCCAATTTTTAATTCGCCATTGGGATCACTTGGCCTCATATCGTCATTTTCTATAAAAATGCCGGTCTTAGGAATTTCACGCGTAGTTTTGGTCTCCAGCACAGCTTTGCTTACCTGAGCACGGTTTACGGAGTACTGCAAATTATTGGCTAGTGCTATTTTCACTGCATCATTTGGCGAGATCCTTTCCTGTGCCTGGAAGGAGCCTGTCACAAGACAGAGCAGCAAGACCAGCACCGGAAGCGGTGAATTTTTAATATTTCTCAATTTAGTTCTGAATTGGTTTTTAGAATTGAAGATGATATACAGCAAAGGCAATACAAACAGCGTTAGAAAGGTCGCCGTAACCAAACCGCCGATAACTACTGTTGCAAGCGGTCTTTGCACTTCTGCACCGCTACCATTTGAAAAGGCCATGGGAAAGAATCCGAATGAAGCTACCGCTGCAGTCATCAGGACTGGACGTAACCGTATACTGGTCCCCTGAATCACCCTTCGCAGGATATTAGTAACCCCAGATTTCTGAAGATCCTTGAAGGTGCTTACCAGCACAATACCATTCAGTACGGCTACACCAAACAGCGCGATAAATCCTACTCCTGCTGAAATGCTGAAGGGCATGTCCCTTATCATCAGTGCAAAGACCCCTCCAATAGCACTCATTGGTATTGCAGTAAAAATAAGCATGCTGTCTTTGAAGTTACGGAAGGTGAAGTACAGTAAAAGAAAAATAAGAGCTAAGGCTACAGGAACTGCTATTTGCAATCGTGAAGAAGCCTGTTTCAAATTTTCGAACGTTCCGCCATACGTATAGTAATAGCCAGCGGGCAAGATATTTGCGACGTTCAGTTTTTTCTGAATTTCGGTTACTACACTTTCGACATCTCTATCCTTTACATTGAAACCTACGACGATGCGGCGCTTTCCATCTTCCCGACTTATCTGTGCCGGACCGTCTTTATATTCCACTTTTGCGATCTGTGAAAGCGGAATCTGGACTCCGTTTGCGGTTGGAATAAAGAGGCTGCTGACGTCCTCAATAGAGCTTCTGCTCGCACTGTCCAGACGCGCGACCAGATTGAATTTCTTTTCATCTTCAAACACTACTCCTGCTGTTTCACCAGCAAACGCAGTACTTACTGTGTGATTAATATCCTCAATATTGAGACCGTAGGAGGCGAGGCGGGCTCTGTCGTAGGTAATGGTAATTTGGGGCAATCCCACGGTCTGCTCAATTTGTGGCTCGGTGGCACCTTCCACTGTCTGCACTATTTTGGCAACTTCCGGTGCCAGTTTCGCAAGGGTGTCAATGTTCTCGCCAAATATTTTAACCGCTACGTCTTGGCGCACCCCGGTCATTAGCTCGTTGAAGCGCATTTGTATCGGTTGGGAAACTTCGAAGAACACTCCGGGAATCATTTCAAGTTTCTCCATCATCTCAGCGCTCAAATCCTCATAAGATTTACCACTATCCTTCCACTCCTTTTTGGGCTTTAAGGTAACGATCAGGTCAGTTGCTTCGGGTGGCATTGGGTCTGTAGGGACTTCGGCACTACCAGTTTTACCCACCACTGTGCTCACTTCCGGAAAAGATCTCAGAATACGGCTTGCCTGCATTGAAGTTTCAATGCTTTGAGAAAGAGAAGTACCCTGTGGTAATATACAGTGCACCGCAAAATCGCCCTCCTGTAGTTGTGGGATAAATTCACCTCCCATTCTTGAAAATAAAAACAGCGAAACAGCCAGTAATGCAATTGCTCCACCCACTACTGCATATTTAAACGCAATCGCCTTTTGCAGCAGTGGGATATAGACGCTATTGATCCCGGACATCATCCTGTCCGCGAAAGTCTTTTTTGCACTGATATTTTTAGATAGAAATAAGGCAGACATCATTGGTATATAAGTAAGGGAGAGAATTAACGCTCCTATAATTGCAAAAGACACTGTTTCTGCCATTGGGCGGAACATTTTACCTTCAATCCCCTGAAGTGAAAGAATAGGGAGATATACAATGAGGATAATTATCTGACCAAATGCCGCTGAACTCATCATCTTTTTTGCACTTGACTGCACAGCGTGATCCATCGTATGTTGAGATAACTTCTGGGAACGGTGATGGACTGCCAAGAAGTGCAGGGTAGCTTCAACAATAATTACGGCACCATCTACAATAAGCCCAAAGTCAATTGCCCCTAGACTCATCAAATTTGCACTAACGCCAAAGACGTTCATCATGCCGAGTGCAAAAAGTAGTGACAGCGGTATTGCCGAAGCAACAATAAGCCCTGCCCGTAAATTCCCGAGAAACAGAACCAAAACAAGAACGACAATCAGTGCTCCTTCGACCAAATTTGTTTCTACGGTGCGTATAGCACGATCCACTAAACTTGTTCGATCCAGAAAAGGCTCCACGATAATATCAGGCGGCAGTGATTTTTGTATAGTGACCATCTTTTCTTTGACCCGGTTTACCACTTCCGCTGAATTTTCTCCTTTCAGCATCATAACAATACCACCTACCGCTTCTTTATCGCCATTATATGTTAAGGCACCATATCTTACCGCACTGCCGATTCGGGTTTCCGCCACATCTCTTATAAGTATCGGAATACCGTTAACTGTTTTTATTACGGTGTTGGATATATCCTCTAATGAAGAGATCAGACCGATGCCGCGAATAAAATAGGCATTAGGTTTTTTATCGATATAAGCGCCGCCGGTATTTTCGTTATTTTTCTGGAGTGCAGCAAAAATATCTGCAATGGTAACATTCATTGCTTTAAGCCTATAGGGATTAATCGCGACTTCATACTGCTTAAGTTTCCCGCCGAAACTGTTAATTTCAGCTACGCCCGGTGTACCGTAGAGTTGGCGGGCCACAACCCAATCCTGCATTGTTCGAAGATCGGTAGCGGAGTATTTGTCTTCTGACCCTTTTTTAGGGTGAATAACATATTGATAAATTTCTCCTAAGCCTGTGGATACCGGAGACATTTCTGGCGTACCGATACCTTGTGGAATGTTTTCCTCGGCCTCTTTCAGTTTTTCAGTGATGAGTTGGCGTGCAAAGTAAATATCCACGCTTTCGTCGAAGACTACAGTAATTACAGACAGACCAAATCTTGAGATGGACCTCATTTCGGTAATACCTGGAATATTTGCAAGGCTCTGTTCTATGGGGTAAGTAACCAACTGTTCTGTTTCCTGTGCGGCTAATGTGGGTGTACTGGTAATGATCTGAACCTGATTATTGGTGATGTCAGGTACAGCATCCAATGGGAGTTTAGTAGCACTATACACGCCCCAGATGATTAGTGCGAAAGTCATGAGCCCAATTATGAGCTTATTCTTTACACTAAACTGTATAATTTTATATAGCATTTGTAAAAATTAAGGTTAATTGACAAGAAAAGCATGTTCCGTATTGTCTACGAAAATGAGCGACTATCAGATAGTCGTAATGTCCTACGGAAGCAAACCGAAGGAAAGAGAATTAACCTATTTTGGGGGGGTGCCAGACACCGACAGTATGGAGGACTGCGTAGTTGTAATTCTTTTCAGGAAGAGTGTCTTTAATTAAAAGAGTAATCTTTTCAGGGAGTAATTCTTTGATCTGTGCTATAGTCATTGACATTCCACAACAGTTGCAAACGCAGAAAGGCGTACAAAGATCAGCATGCTGATCCTGACCTTGCTCTAAATGAACGTTTTCTGCCAAACAAACTTTTTCGCCTAAACCTTTCGCAGCATCGCTGCATGGTACCATCGTGAGTACCATGAAGAATAAGGAAAGAAAAAAGGAAAAAATTTTCACGGTGCTAATTTAATAAAAATATATTTACTTGAACTTATGTCTTAGCTTATATTACTGCAATGATTCCTCAGGTTGTAGGCTGGTTTTGTTTGCCTCATGAGAATCTGTGGTTCCGGCGGTCGTTATACGCTGTAAAAAAGAGTGCAACCGGTCTTTATTTGGCAGCTGCACTCTTTAAAATTGACACACTAAAAACTCCTTTAATAGTTCAGTGTAATCCCTGCACCCCAGCTCATATCGCTGTCGTAGTGGGTTGAGATTCCGATATTTTTTGTGACGATATATTTAAGACCTGCCATATATTCTTTGTCGGTATTGACCATGAATGCCCCGCGCAAACGCGCAGTCAACGGAATGTCTTCACGTTTCAGCTGGAACCTTACAATTCCGTCTGTAAATATTTCTGCCTGCAGGTCCACCAACATCGGGAGTTTATACATGATACCAGCGCTGAAAGTTTTTCTTTCATCTTTAGTAGATGCCTGTCCAAAAAGGTTTTTTTCGATATTATTCCTGTCAATCTTTCTATAATGGTAGTTAAATCCGATAAATGGTTTCAGCCACTGCATACGGTCCACATACCTGCCGAGTTGGGTTTCCACCTCGTAGCCGTGATGGGGATTGTAACCTAAACGCCATTCTGTTCCCAATTCCCAGCGGGCATTTGAAATTCTCGCCATCCCGTCGTTACCATTGGTGGCGAAATCGTTTTCGGCCATAAGGTGCCACATGTTACTTTCGCGCTGGAGCTTTTTGTAAGCTGAAGCTTTATCGGGCAGCAAAGGATTCTGATAATCACCAACAGCAAAAACACGGTTCATCCCCGCCATCATGTGATAGAGGATGTGACAGTGGAAAAACCAGTCCCCATCCGTTTTAGCTTCAAATTCGATGACATTAGTTTCCATCGGCATAATATCCAACACATTTTTGAGGGGTGCCTGAAGGCCATTTTTGTTGAGTACCCGAAAATCAAAACCGTGCAGGTGCATCGGGTGACGCATCATTGAGTTATTGAATAGGGTAATGCGGAGAATTTCGCCTTTTTTTACCAATATTTTGTCAGATTCTGCCAGAACTTTATCGTCCATACTCCACACGTAGCGGTTCATGTTTCCCGTAAGGGTAAACTTCAGATCGCGCACGGGACTGTCTTTCGGAAGCGAAGTGTCATAAGGCGATTTCATCATCCCATAATTCAATGTGGTAATCCCGGAAGCAGGCATCTGGTGTTTTGAGTGATCCATTTCTGCATCACTACTTTCCATCTTATTCATGGTCATTTCTGCATGATTTTCAGCAATAATTTCGGGGTACATCACCTGATTCATATCCATCGTCTGATAACTCATCTTCATGCCCATATCTTTCATGTCACCGTTCATCTTCATCATGTCGTTCATCATCTTCATCCCTTCAAAGTATTTGAGTTTGGGTAATGGATCATGGGATTTCGTAGCTCCTTCTCCAATAAACACTGACGCAGATTTTGTGCGGTCTTCGGGTGTAACAAGGAGTTCGTATGAAGTGTTTTTTTCAGGAATTTCCACTACGATATCCACTGTTTCGGAAACCGCCAGGATCAGGCGATCCACTTCGACCGGTTCAATATCCAATCCATCACTGGCCACTACTTTTATTTTTCCTCCGGCATAATTGAGCCAGAAATAGGAGGAAGCACCGCCGTTGGCGATTTGAAGCCGAACTTTGTCACCGGCTTTGTATCCTGCCAGCTGGCTTTCGGTTTTCCCGTTAACCAGAAATGCGTCATAGTAAACGTCGCTCACATCCATGGCCAGCATGCGCTTCCACTCATTGGTAAGCTTGGTTTTGAAATGTCCCTGTTTTATGGCTTCAGAATAGCTCTGCGTAGCGCCCTTCTTGATTGCGAACCAGTCGTTCGCATTGCGGAGCATCCGCTGAACATTATTGGGGTTCAGGTTTGTCCACTCGCTCAGGATAAGCTGCTCCGTGGGCAAATCATCAATCCCCGGCCGGAAAGTAGGATCTTCGGGACGTTTTTTCAGAATCATCATCCCATACATTCCAATCTGCTCCTGCAGGCCAGTATGTGAGTGATACCAGTGGGTTCCGTTTTGGATGATGGGAAAGGAATATGTATAAGTGGATTTGGGTGGAATGGGTTTTTGGGTAAGCCAGGGAACCCCATCTTCTTTATTTGGAAGATGAAGACCGTGCCAATGCAGAGAAGTTTCTTCATCCATCAAATTGTGGACAATAACTTCTGCCGTATCTCCTTCGTAAAACACGAGTTTTGGCATCGGAATCTGTCCGTTCACAGCAATGGCGCGTTTCTGTTTGCCCGCAAAATTTACCAGGGTATCTTTCACATAAAGATGATAGGTCACTTTGCGCCCAGCTTTCAGGTTTTTTTCAGGCATCGGCATGACCATTTTATGAGTACCGTCCTTCATTGTATTCCCGTGTTCAGAATGATCTTCTTTTTTTTCTTGAAGGACCAGATTCATTCCGCATTTGGGACACTTTCCGGGTTTGTCTGAAACCACTTCCGGGTGCATCGGACAGGTGTACATTTTTTGCGGAGCTTCATGCTGATGGGGAGCAGTTGTTGAATGTTCCGGCGTTTTGACGCTTGTTGGATCTTTCGGTACTGCTTTAGTCTTTGGCATCACCGGTTTTTTAACTTCCGCTTTTGACTTTGTTTTTGCAGGGGTCACTTCAGGTTTCTGAATCGTAGTTTTTTTAACTGCGGTGGCCTTTTTAGGAGCGGGCGCGGATTTGGCCGCCGTTTTTTTCTCAGTAACGGATTTTTTCACCAGGGTCATACCGCAAATGGGGCAGTTACCGGGTGCTGATTTCACCACCTGCGGATGCATCGGGCAGGTGTACACGGTTTTGGTGCTCTGTGAATAACTGTTTATGGACATTGCCATAAATAGAAAGAGCGAAAATATATATTTCATCTTGTAATTATTTAATTTTTAACAAACTTGCATTAAGTGCGACCACGATGGTACTGACACTCATCAGCACTGCGCCCATGGCGGGACTCAGGACAAATGTGGGATACAGAACACCTGCAGCAAGTGGAATAGCCACGACGTTATAGCCCACTGCCCATACGAGATTCTGGATCATCTTGTTGTAGGTTTTCTTTCCAAAATCTATCATTTTCACCACGTCTCGAGGGTCACTGTTGACCAGAATAATATCTGCGGTTTCGGCAGCAACATCAGTTCCGCTGCCAACTGCAATGCCTACATCTGCTGCTGCCAAAGCCGGTGCATCATTTACGCCGTCACCTGTCATCGCAACGATTTCCCCTTTATCCTGAAATTCTTTTACTTTTTCCTGTTTGTGGTGCGGAAGTACATTTGCCAAATATCCGTCCATTCCTAATTGCTTTGACACCGCCGCCGCTACCTTTTCGTTATCACCTGTAAGCAGGAATGATTTAATGTTCATGCTTCGAAGTTGATCAATAGCTTCTTTTGCGCCTTCGCGAATGGTATCTGCTAAAGAAACAATACCCACTGGCACATCATCAATCAGAATAAAGTTCACTGTTTCTGCATCCTGGTTGATTTCTTCCGAAATGGCAGGTACCTGTTTATTGTTTTGAACAAAATAATTAGGACCGGCCGCGACAACCGATTTACCGTTTACGATTCCTGTCACTCCAATTCCCTGCATGTAGCGGAAATTGTCTGACTTCCATAGCTCCAGTTTTTTCTCAGAAAGGGTCTGCATGATTCCTTTTGCAATGTGATGTTCGGAGTTCTGCTGCACTGCAGCTGCATACTGGAGTAAATCGTTTTCCGAATAGTGTTCCGTTAGAGGAATGATTTTCTGCACGGTGTGGGAACCTTTCGTAAGGGTGCCGGTTTTATCGAAAATTATGGTGGATAAGTTTCTGGTTGTTTCAAAAGCCGTACGGTTTCTGATGAGTAAACCATTTGTAGCTGAAAGCGTAGTGGAAATGGCCACAACCAAAGGAATTGCCACTCCTAAAGCATGAGGGCAGGCCGTTACCATTACCGTTACCATCCGTTCCAGGGCAAAAGCCAAATCTCCCATGGTGATGTACCAGTAAGCGAAAGTTCCTACTCCCACCACAATTGCTACTATAGTAAGCCATTTGGCTACTTTATCCGCCAGATTCTGAGTGTTAGACTTTGCTGCCTGCGCATCCTGAACCAAATTAATGACCTTATTGAGGTATGAATCCTTCCCAACCCCTGTTGCTTTTATCTTTAAAGCCCCGTCTCCATTGATAGATCCTGCGATCACCTTTCCGCCGGACTCCTTTCTTACAGGAACACTTTCTCCGGTCAGCATGCTTTCATTTAAATAGGAACTGCCCTCGACAATCAGACCGTCTGCGGCGACTTTTTCGCCCGGTCTTATGATTACGGTATCTCCGTTTTTCAGCTGTTCCAGTTTTATTTTAACCGGACTTCCGTTATGCTCGACGGTTACGTCATTTGGTAGCAATGCCACTAAGGATTGTAACGCTTTTGAAGCTGCCATCTGTGAACGCATTTCGAGCCAATGACCCAGAAGCATGATGACAATTAGGGTGGCGAGCTCCCAAAAGAAATCCATGCCCGGCAGCCCGAATACGACGGCAACGGAATAGACATAAGCTACGGTAATCGCCAAAGCAACGAGCGTCATCATCCCAATAGCTCCGGCTTTCACTTCGCCCAAAAACCCTTTGAAAAAAGGCATTCCACCGTAGAAATAAATAATACTTCCCAAAACCAACAGCACGTATTTATCGCCTTGAAAAGCTATGGTGAAACCAAGCCACTGCTGAATCATGTGGGAAAGCAGCAGCACCGGAACAGAAAGCACCAGTGTAATCCAGAATCTTTTTAGAAAATCCGGAGTATGATGACCTGCATGTTTGTCAAATCCCGCCGCTGAACTATGAGATTCTGAGTGATGACCATGATTCTGATGATGATGGCTGTGTTCGTCTTTTTCAGGTCGGGCGGTTCCTCCCAAAGGAATTAAATTCATTCCGCAAAGTGGACATTTCCCCGGTTCGTCCTTCAATATCTGGGGATGCATGGGACAGGTGTATTTTTTCATAATTCAATTTTTTGCGTTAAATTCTGCTATTTGAGATTACTTCCGGGTTTGAAGTTCCTTAATTTTCGCCCTCATGACGGCAATTTCCTCCTCCTGTGCTTTGATAATTTCCTCGCCCAACTTTCTCACTTCCGGATCGACCAGATTACTTTCTTCGACCATAAGAATAGCCCCTGCATGGTGTGGAATCATGGACTTTAGAAACTGGACATCTCCCACGGCTGTCTGCTGCCGAATGCCAGACCAAAACAGCACCATCGCCAACACACCGACACCCATCAGTACCTTGTTGAGTTTTTTATTGGGATACATCTTTGCCATTAACAGCAGTTCGATGATCAACATAGGAGAAGCCATTAGTCCGGCCATATAAAACTGATTGATATTGGGAATCACATTGGATAACCGATCAACCATCGCATACATTAATATAAACATGGATACGAAGGAAATGAGAAGCATCCAAAACAACTTTTTGTATGCCCCGCTGTGATCCATTTGTTCACTTTCTTTTTTTGAATCCATATTCTGTGTAGAATGAGTTTTCCCCGAGGCACTATGGTCCGGAGAAACTTTGTGGCTGTGCGTTGATTTGTCCATTAAAATGGTTTTTGTTATTTAGTTAAACGTAAGGACTTTTAGCAACATTTCTTGTCCTGCTGAACTGGGGGACAAGGCACTGTTCCGTAACTGCAATACACACAGCAGTCGCCCTGTTTTGGTTTTAAAACGATCCTGCATTTTTCGCATTCGTAGAAATACTGGCAAGAATCTGTAGGCATTGTTTCCTCCTTCCTGTGTCCGCAATTGGGGCAGGTGATTATTGACTGTAATTTGACTGTATTCATCTGTTTAATAATTTATTTTGGTTTTTCAGGACCAAGGGTTTCCAATTGATATTCTTTTTTGTCAGTTACTACATATCCGGTAGCGTTTATGGCGTTTTGGATTACATCAATGTTTGTTTTTGAATCATCAAATTTCACAACTGCATTTTTGTTTTCGTACGAAGCGTCTGAACTTATAATTCCCGTCAGTTTATTCACTTCGCTATTGACGTGCTCCCCACAGCTTGCGCAGGTCATACCACTAATTGTAAATTCTATTTTACGGATATTAGATTGATCTACTATTATAATTTGCTTTTCTGTTTTTGGATAGAAAACAGCTGAATAGTAGGGGAAGGCAAGCATAACGACTGCAAATAGGGTAACAATCCCTAAAAACATTTTCGACTGCGTGAATGGTATTTTTTCATCTTTCTCGCAGCTACAGTCTAATTGTTTTTTGGGTTTTAGTTTAAGATACCAGGCAAAACCAAGAACGAAAACTGTTAACGCGATTAAATAAGGCCGTAAAGGTTCGAGCCAGGAAAAAGTTGCAGCAATTCCGCTTGTTCCTGCTATTAAAACCAATACTGGTGTAATACAACACAATGAAGCGGTAACTGCTGTCAAAAGTCCTGCTCCGATTAATTTTCTGTCTGTTTTCATATTGTTCTTTTAAGATTTTATTTTCATTTTTGACGATTTTCATTTCATGTTTTAAAGTTCAAGTTCTGACTGAAAAAACTGCAAAAGGACTTTTTTCTTATTTGGTGTTAAACCTGCATCAGGATGAAGTAAAAGATAGGATTTTAAAGGCATTTCCTCTTTTTCAATCTGACTGATTACGCTTTTTATTTTTGCTTTTTTTCGTCTTTTTGAATAGTTATTGAACTCATCAAAATTGAGTTCGTCTCTCCCTTTTTTAATATGCTGCGCCATAAACCAAGCGCCGGGCTGCAATTCTGAATACCACGGATAACGGGTATTATTTGAATGACAGTCATAGCAGGAAACTTTCAGAATAGCAGCCACGTTGGCGGGCACCTTTTCGGTTCTTTCAAAACTTTGACCTGGCGGAACGGTGGAGACATTACGCTCCACCGGTATGAATTGAATGGCTAAAACAACCGCCACTACTATCACCGACAGCCAGCCTATCATATTCAATTTTCTCATATTACATGGTGCTCATATCGTGACCCGCCATGGGATCTGCCCCTTTCTTAAATATATATTCGCTGTTCAGCAGGAAAGCCCCGGAAACCACCACTTCGTCTCCCGCTTTAATTCCGGAGGTGATTTCTATTCTGTCTTCATATTCCAGACCCGTTTCCACCATTCTGTTTACGAAAGTGTTCTTCGCTGTTTTCACCCAGACGGTGGAGGATTTCCCATCCCTGATCACCGCATCCACAGGCATTGAAATACCATCACGGGATTTGTTTTCTACCAGAACATATACCGGCATGCCGGGTTTCAGCAGGTTTCCTTTGTTGGGCACGGAAATGCGAACCAGATTTATCCTGCTGGAGGCGCTTATTTCAGGGTTTGTAAAATCAATCTTCCCATTAATCTTCAAATTATCCAGATCGGGAATATATACGGTGACCTTGCTGTCTTTCTGAAGGAGAGCCATTTGGGAAGAATACACCTGCGCCTCTGCCCAAAGCGATGAAAGATCTGCCAGATTCACGATGGTGCTACCTTCGGCAAGATAATCGCCTTCGGCAATGCTCAGATCGGTGATGTAACCGGCTGCATTGCTGAACACAGTGGTGGTAGGTGTGGCTTTTCCTGATCTTTCCAGCTGTTTGATCTGGCCTTCGGACATTCCCCATAAATAAAGCTTGTTTCGGGAACTTTGGAGCAGCTGATCAAAATCAATGGAAGTATTACCGACGAACAGCTTGCGTCTTTCTAATGCCAGCAAATATTCCTGCTTTGCATTATTGAGTTCTTCACTGTAAATATCGACCAACGGCGCCCCCTTCGGAACAAAATCGCCAATGTTTTTATAATACAACCGTTCAACTCTACCCATTACTCTTGAACTTACTGCCTGCATTTGGTACTGATTAAAATTGAGTGTTCCGGTCAGCGTAAGTTTATCAGCCATAGACCCATCTGATAGCGCGACTGTTTTGATATTCCCAAGTTTAACCTGCTCGTCATTCAAAATAATTTCGTTAGGATCAGCATTCTTTTTCTTCTCGACAGGCACCAAATCCATGTGACAAATCGGGCATTTTCCGGGTTTATCGGAGACTACCTGTGGGTGCATGGAACAGGTGTAGTAGGTATCGTGGCCGGCATGAGGATCTTCCTCCTTTTTACAGGAGTAAAGAAAAACCAGCAAGGCCAGCATTAAAATATTAAATTTCATCTTATCAATTTTTATCTGTTAATTTTTATGAAACTTTCGCTGTCCATCAGGTACTGTGCATTTTCGGCAACTCCATCTTCAGGAAGCAAACCACTGACGATCTGAATTTTATCGCCTACCACCGCGCCGGTAACAACCTTGTGGGCAATAAAACCGCCTTCAACTTTTTTGAACGCAATTTTATCAATCCCCAAAGAAACCACCGCTGATTTCGGCAGCCAATCTGCCATTCTGTTGTGGCTCATAATCTCCGCTTTAACCTGACTTCCGACAGGAATTTTTGCGGTGGAATTATCAAAATAGACGCGCGCCGTTACGGTTTTGCTGCCCTGCCTGAAGAACGGTTCAATAAAACCGATGGTTCCTTTGAAGCGGCTCTCCGGATTAGCTTCTGGGATGATCATGACTGACTGTCCTTTGCTGACCAGTGCGATGTCTTCAGAGAAAATATTGATCAGAGCCCAGGTTCTGTTGGGATTGTAGACACTGAAAATATTCTGTCCTTTTTGAAGATACATTCCTTCCTTCAGCGGTAGTTCTGCGGTGACCGCGTTATTTGAAGCCATTGGGGGTGCAGATTGTGGTGATGACCCCATGCTTCCGGCCGATCCTGCCTGCTGAATGTGTCCGCTGTAATTGCTGAAAACCGGAACTGTGAGATCAGGTTTCCCTCGCTGGATGACTTTCTGTATCTGTGAAGCCGGCATTCCCAAAAGAAGGAGTTTCTGGCGTGAGGCATCAATCATCGTTTTGTTTGAGCGGTCATTTTTAATAACGAAGAGCAGGTTTTGCTGTGCTGTTAAAAGTTCCGGGCTGTAAATATCTAAAATACGCTGGCCTTTGGACACTTTCTGATATTTATACCGCACATAGAGTTTCTCGATACGGCCCGCAACGCGTGAGGAAATACTGCCAATCTGTCGAGTATCGTATTCTACCGTCCCTAAAGCATCAACCGTGGTGGGTATGTTTTCTCTTTTTACTTTTATTACGGGCTGTTCCGACACTACAAATTCATTGGTTGGTTTCAGCAGATCGTCGAGTTTAATCCCCTCTTCCTTTTTTTCAGGGGCATCTTTCAGGACCAAATCCATCCCACATTTGGTACATTTGCCGGGTTTGTCTGAGATCACTTCCGGGTGCATCGGACAGGTATAAGTATGCATTGCAGCTTCTGCCGAGTGCTTATCTTCCCAGAACTTAACTTTGTCACACGCCGTCAAACCAAATAAAAGCATAGTGAATATTATAATTTTTCTCATCTTCTTTCAATTAAGCGGTCAATTTCAGTTTGCGTCTGCAGTGCTTTGGTAAGGATCTCGAAATATTCCAGTTGGGCCATATTCAGCTGTTCCCATGCGTCATATAACATGAAGAGTTCTTCCGTATTCTGCTCATAGCCCAACTGCATGGATTTGTAGTTGTTTTTTAAGGCCGGAATAATGGTGTCTTCATAGAGTTTCAGCTGATTTTTATTCAGGTCCAGTTCATTGCGCATTCCGTAGGCCATTCCACTGTATTCGTTCACCATCATTTCTTTCTGTGCCTGCAAGGCCTCTTCTTTCAGTTTGAGACTTTCAATATTGGCTTTATTCATGCGTGAAGCCCAGGAAACAAACGGCAGCTTTGCCATCAGCATGAGTGAAAACTGCATGGGCTGGCCGCCAAAACCAAACATGTTTTCGAACTTTACGCCAAATTCCGGCTTTAGATTCTGCTTTTCCAGATCCTGTTTGAGTTTGGCAATATTGATTTCCCGGTCGATGCCGCGGAGATCACTTCTGTTCTGATAAAATAGATCCTGACCAAAAGTCTCGAGAGAATAATCATTCAGGTTGTATTCCGGTTCAATCTCCAGTGGCGCGAGCGGGTCTCTTCCCATGAGGGCATTCAACCGGATCCGGTTGACGCGGAGGTCATTCTCGTACATGAGCTGCATGTTTTTGGAGCTTCCGAGGGCGGCTTTGGCTTTGTAATAGGCGGATATTTTAGAAAGTCCGTTTTTGTACCGGATTTCGGCGTTTCTAATCATAAAGTCCAGCATCTTTTCGTTTTCCTTAACGACCTTCAGCTTTTTATCCAGGACAATGGAACTGTAATACAGTTTTTTTGCATCCTGAAAGTTTTCATTGAGGGCGGCATAAAGTTTTTCCTTTTCTACAGCAGACATTGCCTTCATCAGATTTTCGTTGGCGTTGAGTTTCTTTCTGTTAGGAAACATCTGTTCCACCGAAACTGCTACTGAGCCCATGCCGAGCATATCGCCGTCGCGCTGCCAGAGTTTTGCATTATAGGGCGTCATGAAGAAACCTGCTCCTACGGTTGGAGGCATCCAGCTTCTTGCTCCTTTTGCGGCAGCATCCATTGACCGGATTTCGGCATTGTACATTTTTACCACCGGATGGTTGGCTGCGATACTGTCCATTACTGCGGGCAGGGACATTTGCTGAGCATCAATGGTAGTGTAAAGGAAGGCCAGTACTGCTGTTATTATTAATTTTTTCATTTTGTAATCATTTAAGGATTAATGGGCAGCGTCGAGGACGTCAATTTTCCCTAGTTTGTTCAGTTCCCATTCCTTCTGCATATAAAAGATAATTGGTGTTACCAAAAGGATGTGAATGGCCGAAGTGAAAACACCACCAACCATCGGCAATACGATTGGTTTCATCATATCACTTCCCACGCCGTGGCTCCACAGGATGGGTACAAGCCCGAAGAGGGTCACGCAAACCGTCATAATCTTTGGTCTTAATCTTTTGGCTGCACCATGAATGACATATTCACGAAGTTCTTCATTGGTGATGGTCTCCCTTGAGTTGCCATTTTTTGCAATAAGCTGAACCATGGCGTCGTTCAGGTAGATGACCATCACGATTCCGGTTTCCACCGCAAGTCCGAATAGGGCAATAAATCCTACTGCTACTGCTACGGAAAGGTTCACCCCCCAAATCGAAATCATAAAAACGCCCCCGATTAATGCAAAAGGAATACTGATGAGATTAAAGAAAGCTTCGCGGTAAGAATTGAATGCAAAGTACATGGAAAGAAAGATCACGACCAATACCAGTGGCATAATCATTTTTAAGGTCTGCTCTCCTCGAATCAGGTTTTCGTACTGGCCGCTCCATTCCACGAAATAGCCTTTAGGCATTTTGGTGACCATGCTGTTGAGTTTTTTCTGTGCTTCTGCTACGGTACTGCCTAAATCCCGATCACGGACGTTGAACAGAACAGTTCCGCGTAACATGGCATTTTCAGAATTAATCATTGGTGGACCTTCTGTAAGGCGGATGTCCGCCACTGCACTCAGTGGGATGGAACCAAATTCCATGGTCTGCATAGGCAGTCTTCTCAGTGACTCCAGATTATTTCTGAAATCCTGGCCGTATCTGGCATTTACCGAAAAGCGCTGTCGGCCTTCCACGGTGGTGGTGAGTTTCATTCCGCCGAGCGCACTTTCCACGACGGCATTTACATCATCCACGCTTAGCCCGTATCTTCCTACTTCTTCGCGTTTCACTTGAATGTCCACATATTTTCCGCCGGTAATGGGTTCTACGTACATGTCTTTTATTCCTTCAATACCGGTAAGTTCCTTTTTAATCTTTTCTGAAAGGACGGCAATACTGTCCAGGTTCTGTCCGTACACTTTTACGCCCACATCCGTTCTGATCCCGGTTGAAAGCATATTGATTCGGTTGGAAATCGGCATGGTCCAGCCATTGGTAACGCCTGGAATCTGCAGTTTGGCATTCAGCTCATTGATGAGATCATCTTTTGTTTTGCCCTCGCGCCATTCGCTTTGCGGTTTCAACAAAATAATGGTTTCAATCATGGAGATGGGTGAATTATCTGTCGCCGTGTTGGCTCTTCCGGCTTTTCCGAGGACATGATCCACTTCCGGAATTCCCTTAATGATTTTATCCTGTACCTGCAGTAATCTTTTGGCTTCAGAGTTTGAAATATCGGGAAGGGTAACCGGCATAAAGAGCAGGGATCCTTCATCCAAAGGCGGCATAAACTCACGTCCAAGGTTCATTATCATTGGAATACTGATGAGCAGTGCCAAAATATTAATTCCCAGCGTGGTTTTTTTCCATTTCATGCACCATCTTATCAGCGGTTCGTAAATCCGTTCCAAGCCTCTGTTTATTGGGTTTTTATTATCGTCCTTAAATTTTCCCTTCATGAAAAAGGAGATGAGCACCGGGGCAAGGGTAAGCACCAGGATTGCATCAACAATCAGGATGAATGTTTTAGTGTACGCCAGCGGATGAAAAAGTTTACCTTCCTGACCGGTCAACATAAATACCGGGAGAAAAGAAACCACGATGATTACCGTAGAAAAAAATACGCCTCTGGATACCTGTAAGGATGATTTTTCGATAATCTTCAACCGAATGTCTTCGGGAATTTTAACGTAACTGTCTTTCTCTTTGTCTTTTTTTCTGAATATATTTTTAAACCAGTTGGTCTTCATTGTTATGGGTTTTTATTTTGTTGATGGTTCTGCCAATCGGAGAGATTTTTATAGGCATTTTCAGACATGATAATTCCGTTATCTACAATCACCCCAATTGCCAGCGCAATTCCTGTAAGGGACATGATATTGGAGGAAAGTCCAAACGCATTGAGCAGAATAAAACTGATGGCAATGGTGACCGGAATCTGAATGATGATGCTCAATGCACTTCGCCAGTGGAATAGGAACAGAATAACAATGATTGCCACCACGATAATTTCTTCAATCAGCTTGGTTTTAATATTGTCTATTGCCCCTTCAATCAGCGTACTGCGGTCGTACGATGTCTTGAAGGTGACGCCTTCAGGGAGTCCTTTTTCAACGTCCTTCATTTTCTCTTTCACATCGTTGATGACCTTATCCGCATTTTCGCCATACCGTGCCACCACGATACCGCCCACGACTTCACCTTCACCGTCCGCATCAAAAATACCCAGCCGAAGATCTCCACCCATTTGTACCGAGCCAATATCTTTCACCCGCACGGGAATACCGTTGTAATTTCCCACCGCGATTTCTTCGATATCGGCTACATTCTTAATGTAACCAAGTCCACGGATGACGTAGGCCATATCGGCCATCTCAAATTTCCGTCCCCCTACATCGTTGTTGTTAGCCTTTACCTTATTCATCACCTCCATGAGGGAGACGTTGTAATACTGCAATTTTACAGGATCTACGATAAGCTGGTACTGTTTTTCGAAGCCGCCAAAGGATGCCACTTCCGCGACACCGGGAACCGTCTGCAAGGCAAATTTCACGTACCAGTCCTGGAGTGCGCGCTGGTCTCCCAAATCCATTTTGGGTGCATCAAAATGGTACCAGAAAACGTGACCAACACCGGTGCCATCCGGTCCGAGCGTAGGGGTGACATCTTGTGGGAGTAAACGCTGCGCATAATTGAGCCGTTCCATTACGCGGGTTCTGGCCCAATATATATCCACATTATCTTCGAAAATAACATATACGAAGCTCATCCCAAACATGGAAGAGGCGCGGATGTTCTTAATTTTCGGAATTCCCTGAAGGTTGCTGACCAGAGGAAAAGTCACCTGATCTTCAATAATCTGGGGACTTCTGCCCATCCACTCGGTAAAAACGATGACCTGGTTCTCACTCAGATCCGGAATGGCATCGATGGGATTGTCCCTTACCGCAAAAATACCCCAGATAAAAAGGCCGATTGCAATCAGCAAAACGAAATACCTGTTGCGGAGGGAGAGTTTGATTAAATTTTGAATCATGATTTAGAATCTATTTACTTAATTTCTTCCTGAACCTCACCACATGAAGCCATTTTTTTGCCGTAATAAGGGTTCTTGATCTCGCGTGAATCGCTGAGCCAGAAGGCCCCTTTGTTGTCATTATACATCGGGCAGAATATTTTGTACACCGTTTTTGATGTTCCGAAGTCTTTCAGCAGGTCGTAAAAATCTTCACTCATTAAATCCAGATGTTCGCGCTGATGATCAATGTTTCCGGCATTATCCGCAATATGCTGTGCGTGTTCCTTAATGCTTGATTCCAGTTCTGCATATTCTTTTTTCTGTTCAGCGGAAAATCCCTTTTTGTTTATTTTAGGCAATGCTTCCAGAATTCCTTTGGCTGTATTAACTGCTTCTTTATCATCATCACCTGAGAGTGCAAATGTAAGGTGGGTGTAATGGGAATAGAGTTCTGTAAGATTTGCGGAAGTTTTTTTTGCGTCAATCACGGTTACCTTTTCATCCATAGGCATATCGCCCATTGCTGAATTGTCAGACATCATGCTCATATCGTGCTGCATGGATGTTTCAGTAGTGCTTTTCTGTTCTTTGTTTTCTTTACAAGAAGTGAGTGCCAATGTTCCGATTGCCAAAAGGCTGAATACTAGTATTTTCATTATTTTATAAGTTTAAAGGTTATTTATTATTTATTAAAAAAGGCTTCGTAGTTTGCTTTGTTTTCGAAGTACACGACATTGTCGTTTTTATCGGATATCGCTATAATTGCGGTTGCTTTATCGATGAGTTGATGAGAAATCGGATCGTATGCCATTCGTGCATTTTCTTCCTGCGGGATTCTCAGTTTGCAGTTTTCGCAGCAGCCGTAATACGTTTTACCTTCGTGCTGTACTTCGAGTTGTTTTTTACCCATATAGGCGTTATTTACCATACATACCTGATCGTGCGGAACAATGTCGCCGGTGGTGAACTTTGCGACCGCGATTTGTGTGTTTTCAGCTTTTGAATTGTTGCAGGAAACAAGGAACACCGCTATAAAAGCGAGTATTCCCAAAAGAATATTCTTCATTAAATTTTAGATTATAGGTTAATTTTGAGTCTCTGTGTTTAGAAACTGATTACGGGTATCCTGATCTTCAAATTGTCCTTGCTCCAAAAGGAAAATCTTTTATGAAAGATTTACTTTTAAAGGAAAAGTTGATGTTCAAAGGAATATACAGCGCTGATAAGTCATCAGGGAAAACACTTCACGACAAGACATAATTCAGGCTGTAAAAAAGAGGTATTAACCTATTTTGGGCGGTTGCCAAATGGTATGGAATCCCTCGGAATAATGGGGATTCTGATAATAGAAATTGGAATTGTTGCTATAGTAGCCGGAGGCTTCAGTTTTGGAATCCTCTAAGAAATTACTGTAGGCTAAAAGGGTGTATTGAGCAGAACTGCAAAGGTTGCCGCTGCAGTTTCCTGAGCACCCTTCCGTTTGACAATTATGCGATTTTGGATGACAGCACTCGTCTTTGCAATTGCCACTGTCGCAAGATGGCTGGATAGTCGCGAATGACTGTTTGATGAAAGTTTCAGCATGCGCCTCTGATTTAAAAACCTGCTTATCCTTTTTGCTGCAAGCTAAGGAAATCCCCGGCGCCAGAAATAACGCGAGTGTAAAGGAAAGGAATAGTATTTTTAAATTAACGTGCATTATAAAGTAAAACAGTACAAATGTAGGAAATTATTTTTGAAGTTCTATTTTCTTCGTGTTTATTACCATAGTATGTCATTCCACAAATCCCAGAGATTAACCGTTTAGAAATTGGTAAGGGTGTATCATTAGAAAAGGTCTTTTTGCGAGTTTAAGCCAGTGTTTTTTCCAGTTTTTCTTTCCATTTTTGCCAGTCGGGGAATATTTTTGCCTGGAGGTCGTAAAAATCTTTGGTGTGGTTGCGAATGACCAAATGGCAAAGCTCATGGACCATTACATATTCTATACAGACTTTTGGTGCTTTTACCAATTCGGTGTTAAGTGTGATTTTTCCATTGCGTGTACAACTGCCCCATCTTTTTTCCATCCATTTTATTACCATGTCTGGTAGGAGTAAGGACGTAAGCAAACTTTAGCAAAAGAAAAATTTTATTTTTTAAATGAAAAATTTACCTATTAATTTTATAAAGTAGAATGCAGAATAAAGAAACGGCTATTTTAGTTTGCGTCGGAAGTGGTCGAAGTAATATGTTTTTTTTCAAGAAAAAATAAAAAAAAGTTTTTTGCCCAAAAGTGGTTACTGCCCTTACTGCCACAAAATAAGGAAAAGCGATGCTTTTGACACCGCTTTTTTGAAAGGTAAATTTTATGGCTGATTTCAAAGAAAATGATTACTAATTTGGAAACCTGTATGGTAACTTTCCGACCTCGGAATTATCGGTTTCATTATGTTCTTTCTTGCGTGCTCTTCTGTCTACTTCATCAACATCGAGAACATTTACAACATAGACGTAGCTTTTATTTCGTACTATTCTCGTAAACCCGTGTTTTTTTAATGCTTTGCCCAATTTATTTACAGTACCATCGGTAACATTAATATTCGCTACAGTAGCCAGCCGAACTGCAATTTGAGAAGCGTTAAGAAAGGCATTTGCAGTTTCCCTTGTAGCCGGTTCAAACCAAGTAAGTAACAGTTCTTCTTCGGGACTCATTAACTGGTACTGCTCGTTGTTCGCGTTAATGTCTTTGATTTCTTCCTGGTTGAACCAATGGCGGAAGCCTTCTTTAAAAAGTTTTAACGCCTGGGCGTAGCACAGGTTAATATCTACTTCGTGTTGGTATTCTATGTTTTCCAGTTCGAAGCAAAGAAAACGACGGGAGCCGGTGGTGTCGTTCAGGAACTGTGCAGTGTTCACGCTGCCGGCGAAACTGGCACGGCGTGGCATATTTTCATTGTTGTGGCCGTAAGCTTTTCGCATTCTTATATGGGTTTTGGTGATGAGTTCTTTCAGGGAGCCGATTTCTGTCCGGTTCAGGTTTTCGAGTTCGTCCAGGTTGATCAGCATGCATTCTGCTAAGTGGATTAAAGTGTCTTTGTTGTTTGGGTTGACGGTTCCGGAGAAGATGTACTGTTTGAGTTCCCGGGGCATCAGTTTTTCTATCCAGGTGGTTTTTCCGAGACCCTGTTTACCGGAAAATACAATTACGGTCTGGTTGATTTGCTTTTCGTCTAGAACACAGGCGACCATTGCGACAAACCACTTTTTGAAACATTCTTTCCAGAGATCAGGTTTTGTAGTGGTAATCGTTAAGGCCAATTCTTCGATGTAGTCTTTATCGCCCGTATATTCCGGCAAATTTTCGAAGTAGTCTTTGAATGGATCGTACATTTCGCAGAAGTCGGAATGCAACAGGTTCCGGAGGGAGTTGATGCTGCAGCGGACTTTTGCTTTCTGGATTTCGCGAAGGATTGAGTTTTCTTTGAAGTCGGTGATGTATTTCCAGATTTTACCGTTTACCCGTTTGTATTCCAGTTTTCCCAGAACTTCGTTGTAGCGGAATTTATATCGGTTGTTGAGGAAGTTTTCGAGCTTGTCGATTTGGGCGGGTTCTTCTTCTTCATCTAAGGTCATTGTTCCATCGTGGCTTGTTGTCACGGATGATTCACCTGAATTATTCTTTACGCTCGCAGATTGTGCGGATTTGGCGGAATTTTTATTTGGTTGAAATTGGTCTGTACCATGGTCGGAAGTATTGGAATACGCACTTTTTACTGATGTCATTACTTCCTGCGTGTTGTAATCATAATCAGCCAGGATATAGCCCAAGGCTAAGGATTCGGGAACTCCTTTTCTGTTCAGGTTGTTGGCGAGGGTGAAAACAAAATAATTGCGGCTGCCTTCTACAAATTGGTATTTCTTTTCGGTGAACTGGATGCAGTGGGCGTACAAAGCATCGTAATTGATGGGTGCTGGGTGCTGGGTGCTGGGTGTCTTTGTGCGTTGCTCGGAATGACAGTTTGCATTGGAGGTGGCTTCGCGAGCCTCAGCCACCAGTTCTGGTTCGGCGGTCGAAAACACTTTGGCGTTTTCGTTTAGGTAGAGATCCGGATCGTAGGAAAAGAAGCAAAGCCGGGTAATGTCTTTGCCGGATTTGTCGATTTCGAGCTGGAGAAGGTTTTCGAAATATTCCTGCAGTTTCACAAATATTTCTTTATGTTGGTTTTTCTCGGTGCTGACTTTAACAAATATTTTAAGACCGTTTCCTGATGGACTTGTGAAGGCTGCAAATACAAATTCGTTATTGTGAAGTTGTTCTTTGGATGTAGTGAGTTTTTCTTTGGTGATCTTGTCGATGTCCAGAACTACTAAAGCATTATAAGCAGTGAGAAATTCCATTTTTCTGCCGCCGTTGAATGTTGCACTGGGTGTAAATGCCGGAAGGGATTTTTTGGCTCTTTCTGCGGCTTCGGTTTTATTATCTGCAAGGGATTTTCTTAAATAGGTGATTGCGTTTTGATATACTCCGGTTTGGATATCGGCAAGGATTTTTAGGATGTCTTTGGTTTCTACAACTTCGTTGAAGTTTTTAAAGATTGTTGATTTCATTTTTGTTGGTTTTAAAATGGGTAAATAACAGGTTTAAAAAAAGCCCAAAGCGTAAGCGAGGGCTTTTGTTCCGGTGGAAAGAATTTGCACGGTTTTAGCGTTTTGCGAATGCAGCGTTACGGTAGTCCTGGATGAACTTTTCTACGTCGGAAAGTTTATAATAGATTTTGTTTCCAACTTGTGAAAAGGTGATCTTTCCTTCGTCTCGCCATGTCTGCACAGTTCTAAGGGAAACGTCCAGCATTTCCATAAACTGTTTGTTGTTCAGGTACGTTTCTGTTTTCCGTGGGTGGGTGTTTGTAAGGCGTTCGTTGATGTCGTCAATTTTAGCGATTAACTGATCGAACTGGTCTTTGGTAAGGATGATTGCTTCCATAAAAATTGTGTGTTTAAGATTATGAAGCAAAGGTGAAACAAAGAAAAAAGTCCGATTAGTCCGATTTAGTCCGATCGGACTAAATTTTTTGTAACTAATTGGACTATAGTGCGTTTTAAACTTAAACAAGTGTTTAAAAATCGGACTAAAAGTTTACCTGCATATCAGAATTTGGATCCTTGTCGTTTCTTCCTGGGGAAAGGTAGGTCTGTAATGTCTCCATTGAAAGAGGATTCCCATTTTCATCAACAAAATTATCGTGAATTAATAAAGCAATATCTTTTATTCTCTTTTGGATATAGGGTTTTCCATTCGGTTTTACAGAAGTCATCATTTGTTTAAATGCGTTGGTCAAAATATTTTGAGGCCCATGCAGAACAATTTTTTCAGAATTGGGTTTTGAACTGGAAACAATAGAAAATTGCTTTGAAACTTCTTCCTGTAATTTTTTCATCGTCATTATCTGTTCGATTTCTTTATCACACTGTTTGTCAAATTCGAGTGTATTGATATTAACAAACTCAATATTAGCCTGTTGGTATTCAAATTTTTCTTTGGAAAGCATGATAATTCTTTCGCCATCTCCGGGAAGATTTGCTAGTATTTTTTTCAATTCATAAAACGAAAAATAACGGTCTTCACTCTCTGCATTGATGTGTTTTTTTGCGGGTTTTTTCTTTTCAGTTTTTTCGGATTCTTCGGAAAGTTTGTTTCGTTTGGTTTCAATGCTGATCATAAATTTTGTGAGACGTTGTTGGTTTCGGACTCCTGTAAAAAGTTCATCATTCAGCGTTAAAAGTTTCTCAAACTTGTTTAGCCATGGTAAGGGCTCTTTCACCAAATTACAGTGGTGGCAGATAAAGTCGGGAATTTGTGAATGGGTAATAGAGAAAGACCGATTGAGTAATTGTTGGCAGTAGTCTTCTACAGACTGCTTTGGAGTTTTTTCTATATCGAATAACGTATTGAAGTCAGCCGTAACCTTTACGGACGAAAATTGCACGAAAGGCGCAGTTTCCTTCACCAGATATCGTTCCATCTCTAATCTTTGTGTTTTGAAAGTTAAATATTGTGGTTAAATCACCTGTTTTTCGCATTGTTTGAATTTTTAGCAAAAATCAATCATCATTTTTTCCTATTTATCGCAAATTTTTTGCTTTTTCATCGTTCTACGAAAATAAGGAAGTGGAACGCAAAAATCAAGTGCGATTTATCCACACTAACAATTTTACAGTGCAATTTTTTGATATTCAATGCAATAAGTATTGGTTAAGATTGTAGCAAAATAAAAAAATCAATTTGGTAGGGATTTTAGCAGTTTTTCTTAATTCATATACTTTTCAACTGCATCATCTAATTCCTGTGAAATGATTTTTGCATAAATCTGAGTAGTTCCGATGTCGGTGTGATCCATCAGTTTTGAAACGTGTTCTATTCGCATTCCGTTGTTCAGTGCCTGGGTTGCGTAAGTGTGTCTTGCAAGGTGAAAAGATAAAGGAAACGGCAGTTTCATTTTTTTTCCGATTGCGGAAAGGTGCAGTGAGCAAAGCGAAGTGCATCTGCCGACTTCTGCAAGTCTGTATGCTTCATTTTCAAAATACGGTGAGCCATTTTCAAGCAAAGGAAAAATGAAGTGTTTTGGGTTGGGTTCTTTAGGTTTGTATTTGTTGATTATTTCCAGTGCGGACTTTCCAAATTTGAAGTTATGAATTCTTCCTGTTTTTCTGATTTCTTTGCTGATTTTGTTTTCCTCGAAATTTATGTTTTCCCATGTCAGTTCTATCACATCACTCAATCTCAAACCTCCTGCATTTGCCGAAAACAGAAACATATCTTTTATGATGGGTGCTTTACTGTCGGGGTTGACTTCAAATTTCTTAAAATCCTCTAATTGTGTTTTATTCAGAAATGTTCTTTTTCCCGGGTCTTTCTTGATGCTTATTTTCTTGAATGGGTAAAGATTGGCATCAACCAGATCCTCATTAATGGCCTCTTTGTAGAAAATCGCCAAAATCATCAGTGAATATCTTGTCGTGGTATTTGAATTTTTCAACTTGTTACTGCAATAATTCACATAATCTTTAAGCATCGTTACAGTGATATCATCGAAATCAATATCCCTGGTTCCGGTGAATGTCTCAAATTTTTTCAGACTGCTTTTGTAACCTTTATAAGTTCTTGCAGAAACTGTTCCTTTGATTTTTTCACATCTGTCATCTGCATAAGCAAAGAAATTCTGTGCTCCCTTCCCTTTTACGGCTTCCTTTAATTTTCTTGCAGAAACGGATTTTGATTTTCTTTCCATGTCCGCAATCGTTCCCGAAGCATCTGCTAATTTTTGTAAAAGCAGAGCGTTTGTTCTCGCAGAATTTGGGAAGTTTTTTCTAACCTTTTTCTGTTCGTCATCCCATTGGCTTTCCTTGGCTTTAATTCCTGTTGAAACATACTTTTTCTTGCGGTCCTTAATCAGGATAATGTAAATCGGACAGTAACCGTTACTGTCAGTTTTGTCTGCTCTGAGGATAAATTTTACCGATGCCATAACATTTGTGTTTTGAAAAGATTAAACTAAATTTGAAAACGGAAGCAAAGGAATGAGCGGTTTTGAAAAGTGTTCAAAGTATCTCAATGCAACCTAATACAAAGGTAGAACTTTTGGTAGAACAAATCGTTATTTTCTTTACTTTTTTTTACTTTATTTTGCTTAAGAAAAAAACATAAATTGCCATTTAATAGGCATTATAGAGAAATAGCAACATCAGAATTGAATTATTGATATAACATCGGTTTTGCAAAAGAGCGGGCTAAGTGCTAAATTCAACGACAGTAATTCTATCACCGCATAAGCCATTTTTATTTACTTTTTTGTAATTTAGCAAATAGAAAATGGCTTATGCTACTGTAGTGCTAAACTGAACTTTTTGTGCTTCCTTTTCCGCTCCTTCGCAAAGCCGTTTCCCGTTGTGTGCAATTTCTCCAAAGCGGTGTGTCAAAACAACGGAAGATCAAATAATTAACGACACGAAATAAATTTGCCAAAAGATTTTTATCGCAACCAGCGTAGCCGAAAACTGCACTTTTGGAAGAGTAGGCAAAAAAAAATCTTAACACGATGAAAACAAATTTTAAAACAAGTTTTCTGACTTTTTTGGCAGTTGCTTTTTCTGCCATTCTTTTCAGTTTCTCTAATTATGAGAAAAATGCCGACAAAAAATACGGCGGAATTGCAAGTGTAACCGTTCAGGCTATTGATCCGCAAGGCAACACTACCCTGCTTAACGCAATGAATTTTGACAAAGTAAAACCCGGAGACAAAAGAGTAATTGAAGTTGCAGTAAACTGTAGCGAATCCTCATATTCCGATGCACAAAAAGCATTGCAATACGAAGTCTCCACGAAAACCAAAGCCTACGAAAAATCCGTTTCAAGCATCAGGTACGACATCAGCAGCTGCGATTAATCTTAATCTTCTGCACTTTGTGCAGAAGATTTTATTTTCAAATCAGAAAAAATCAAATTATGAAAAATTTTAAATTCTTGCTGATTTTATTTCTGTTAATTTCATTAACAATACAAATCAAAGCTCAAGAAAAAATGCCGACAAAAGAAGAAACAATGGAATGGATTGCTACCAAGTTTAAGGAAATATTAGTTTCTCCAAGAACATTTCATAGTTATAAAAACGGAATATTTGCCTATAACAGAAATCCTGAAGATGAAGCAAATTATATTGTTTATTTAGATTTTAATAAAGTTACCAAGTTTAATAATAAAACATTTTTTGAGACTCCTCCTAGCGGTTATGAAATTATAACTTGTCTATCAATTTACGGTAAAGGTTTATTGAGTTTTAGCAATGGTCGTGCAAATGAAGACATCTTTAAAGAGATGGAGTATTCTTATAAAATTCTAAATGTGTATGCTATTGAGGGATTACGAGAAAGATTAGAAAAAGCATTGGAAAATCTGGTAAAACTAAACATTGGAAAACAGGAAAATGAAGCGTTCTAAAAGAAACTGCACACAACATTGTATTGCTAAAATGCGGGGCTGAATTCTTGAATCGAAGATTCTGCAAATTCAGTCGCAATTGCTTTTCCGTTCCACATTTTTTTGTAATTTAGTTTCACGAAAAAAGCAATTGCTTCGTTTGGTCGAAATTGAACTGAAGTTCTTCTTTCTCCCGCACTTCAGCAATACTTTTTCCGTTGGTGGCAATTTTGGACAACGACACAGCTAAAATTTACACAAAAGGGTAATTGACAATATAAGCTACTTAAAACTAAATTTGTAAACATTAAATTATAATTATGAAATCATTTTTATTCACATTAATTTTTTGTAATTGTTTTTTTTCGTATGCTCAAGAAAATAATATCAAATATATTAACCCTTTTCAACCAATATGGTGCGAAGGCGATGACCTTTCCTATGCCAATCCCAAACCTACAGTTTTATATAAAGAAGTTGAAGGCACAAGAATTGAAATCCCTAATATGCCAGCTTATAAAATGCAATCTGAATTAGGTGAATGCAGAGCTTTTGCATTGGCAGTTTTAATACAAAAAAATACTTGTGTTAAATGGGAAGAGTATATCCCTGATTGCAAAAATCCACCAGCTAATATGAAATTGGATTATTTTGGCGTAGCAATGTATACACACAAAATAAAAGAAGGTGATAATGATGAAACATTTCAACCAAATCAAACTGATTCTCGAGATTTTTATGACATAATTGTTGAGATTTCTAAAAGTCCAAGATTTATTTTAGAATCTTGTAAGCCCTATTATAAGTTAGTAGAAGCATTTAGTACGAGTGGACAAATAGGTATAGACAAAAGAGATAATTTTTTTGCGTATCTCAAAAAAATGTATGAAACCAAAAAAGAAAAAGCAGAAGACGAAGTAAAAGAATGTCCACAATGCCTGATAGATATTTACAATTTTACAGGAATGGAGTCCCAATATTTTAATCTAAAAAAGGCACTTTCTAAAGATAGTTATGAAAAATTCTTGTATTCTTTATTTTTCAACGGATGTAAATTGAAAGGTTTTGCAGATTTTTATCCTAATTTATACCCTGACGATTCAAAGAACATAGCGTCAAATGATTTAAAAAAGAAAATTTTAGAAGGATTGAAAAAAGAAAAGCCTATAATGACATCTCAAATATGTCTCTCAACAAATATTAATGGGCAATGTGATTTGTCACATGCTGTAGTTCTATCAGGCTATAGAAAAGTATGTGATTTAAACGGGAACTGTAAAGAGCTGTTCAAAGTACACAATTCGTGGGGAGAAGAATGGCAGAAGAAAAACAATAATGGCTGGGTTGATGCAGAAATCTTGATTAATTCCAATGCACGACAACCAAATCAAGACTCAACTTCGAGGATTAATTCAGGTTCTGTTATTTGGCTTGAGTAAAATAATTAATAACAAATAAAATTTTTAATCATGAATGATTGTAGTAAACTAATCCAATTTGATACAGTAAGTATATCAAATGATTTAACAGAATTCTTAAGCATAACTAAGTTTATTAAGAAAGAAAACTATGAAGAAGCTAAAGCGAAAGCTTCTGGTAAAATTTTGGAAATTTTAGATTTGGATTTTGAGCATTATCAGAATAATTTAACCAAACTTACTCAAAAATTCAATTTAACAAATTTTACAGAATCAAAGTACGATTATTATCATCACGTTTTATCTCCTTCTGCTGCTAAAATTTATGCAGATTGTATTAGACAAAATTCTAACAATCAACTTTCAGCTTGGGTAGAATCTATAAATGAAAACAAAATTATAATAGGTGTTAAAAATGGTTTGACTGGTAATTCAAGAGTAAAATATAGAATTGTAGGAGCAAAACCAAACAATAAACCTAGTGTTTTAAATTCTCAATCAGAAGAACACCTTATGTTTGATTACAATCCAAGTATGAATTTTTCAATAGTACTTACCTCGAAAAATTTAGAAAGCGAAGCAATCGATAGTGTTTCAATTACAATACCAAAGAAAAGAAAATTTGAAATAAAAACTGAAGCAGGACGTCAATTGGAAGGCTTCATAAGAGCAGGTGCAGGTTGCCATAATAATAGAAAAGGATGTGCGTTTTGTGTTGAATTAAACTTCATTGCAGATGAAGGTTTTGAACTAAAACCAGAAACCCTAAAACAAGAAAGTGTGGAAGTTGTGGGTGGTCCTGGCTTGTTAAGTTGCGATATTCAATGGCATAAAATTGAAGTAGACGGTGAAGTGAAAAAAATGATTGGATATGCTCATAATATAACAGGCAACAGCCCACATACTCAAGGTATTAGTAAATATAAATTTTCAATAAGGCAATCAAAAGAGGTTTTAATAGAAATTATATAGAAAAAACTGCCACCAACATCATATTTGCAAAAGCGGGGGTTAAGTGCTAATTTGAAAGTTTAGTGCAATTTCAAGTTCAGTTTTTCAATCGAACATTTGCGCTAAAAAGCCCCGCCTTCGCAAATATGAGAACCGTTATGCGACATTTTACAAAAAGTACGTCTATGAAAAAAAAATTCAACATTTTTTTTATTTTTTTGATTTTTATAGGATGTAAACAAAATGAAAATAAAAATACTGAGATTTATAATAAAGAAAATAAAATCGTTGAAAATAATTTTGTTCCTAAATATGGAGATTCGTTTTTTCAGTTTGATGAAATTGAATATTATCACAATGAAATTTCTGAAGATGAAGCAATGGATTTATTTGATACACAAAATAAATCACAAATTGATAAATTAAAATTTGATATTATTATTGGTGAAAAACCTGAAAGTTTAAATAATTTAGAATTTATAAATTCATTAAGCCAAATTGGATTTACAAGATCTCAAATTAATCAATCTAAATTTAAAGAAATTAATCAAATTTTTACCGAAAAAACAGTTTATGAAAATTATGCAGCAGCTTGTGTTGCAGTTTATCGTGACATTCTTGTATTTAAAAATAATAAGAAAATTGTAGGATTTTGTAAATTATGTTTTGATTGCCGTTTATTCAGAATGATAGGAACAAATGCAAATACAGAAAACTTTGGTCAAGATGGAGATTTTGAGAAACTTTCCAACTTATTAAAAAATTAAAAAAAACGTCGCATAACATTGTATTGGCAAAATGCGGGGGAAAGTCTAAGTTGAGATATTCGATATATTTAGCCGCCGCTGCTTTTCATATTGTTTTTTTTACTAATTTTAACAAGATGAAAAAGCATCGGCTTCACGCAGTCTGAATTGAACTTTCAGTTAAATCCAGCCCGCACTTCGCCAATACTTTTCCCGTTAGCAGAAAGTTTATCCAAAACACTACAAATGAAAAATTTATTTTATTACTTTTTTATTCTTAGTTTTCTTGTAAGTTGTTCCAACAGAAATGAAGATACAATTAAGAATGAAAACTCTTCGA